>MKWU01003477.1_pt1 | contig 20648 bp, 15 predicted proteins | sample 809101 | NCBI WGS metagenome assembly MKWU01 (sample SAMN05860141, study PRJNA318959) | sponge metagenome | host: Aplysina aerophoba | place: Slovenia: Piran, Adriatic Sea, Gulf of Piran | collected 2013-05-07
AAGTTGCTCCCGCCCTCCGGAAGCGAGCAGCGACTTGAAGTGCCTACGGTCACGCTCCGCCTCCATTTCCCAGACCACCAGCTTGTGGCGTGAATCGAACTCGTTCGGCCCCCGGAACACCATATCGGTGAAGAGCGCGCCGTCGATATCGACGTTAACGGCGTGATCCGTGTTCGACGGAAACGGTCGCACGAGCTTCAAATCGACGTTCAATACCGTCGTATCGTCGGGCGCGATATTGAGACTAGGCAGGGCCACGGAAGCCTTGCCGCCAGGTGAATGCTCGGCCGAAACGACACCCATCACGACGCCGCGCAAGAAACTCGTACTCTCGTTGCGGACCTCGAGACGGCATTTCAGGTCGACCATCATGATGGCGCCCATGATCTGAACTCTGGTGCTGCTCAGATCCTTCGAGACGAGCGACAACGGGATGTCGGACGTGATCGCGACGTGAACGGCTTGAGTAGGATCTTGCCACAGCGTCGCAGGCCCACTTACGCTCTGGGCTTGGACGGCACGGCACATCGTCAGGCTGTAGACGGCGAACGCCGCCGGCAGTGCGAACCCGAGCAGGACGGCGGTAGCTTTATTGCGCATAGACATCGGTAATCGTAATGCGGCCCGTGGCGGCATCGACTCTCCGAAAACGTACGCCGCCATCCGTCTTGACGTCGACGACAATCTCGCTGCCGTCGGTGGGAGGCGCAATAGAAGCACCCACGCCGGCAATCTGCATGGCAAAAGATGCACCCAACCTTGCAAACTGTTCTTCCTGGGAAACCGGCTGCCGATCCGCCGGGACCGAGCTTGCCTTCGCCCGTCGCAATTCGCCCGCAGAGGCTTTTTTCTTCCCGCCAATAGGCTGATCGAGTTCCTCGCGGAGAATCCCCCGTCCCGTGACCCTGCGATCCAGAGCAAGGTTCATTGCGGCGTCCTTGCGTTGGGCTCCGAGCGGACCCGTCGGAGCCGAGGTCGCCGAAATATTCGCGGCTCGTCCGTCGGCTTCGGAAACGGCATCCCGGCCCGCGCCGACCCGGCTACTCTCATGGGCTTGCGCATCGGATGCCAGCCTGAGCGGCTCTGCCTCGGGCCGTGCGACGGCGCGCATACGATCTTCTGGGGGAGAAGCCCCGGTGCGGGCGGCAAGTGCCGCGCGCTTTTCCTCCATGGCTAACATTTCCGCACGTTCCACGGCCCGGACCGGAATGACCGCATCAACGTCCGAGAGCGGCTGGTTCTCCCGCTGCTGCTGCCGGCTGGAGGGCTTGCTGAATGACTCGCTGGAAGCGGCGGAGACGCCGGGCGCAAGCGCGCCGCCGCCTTCCAACGTCCGAGCCCCTCTCGAAACCGCTTTCTGTTCATCAGCTGCTGTGATGACCGCGTCTTCAGCCACGGGCAAGGGGAATTGCCGGACGACAATGAAACCGCAAATGACCGCGGCCGTGGCCAAACCCAGTTGCCACGCCGGCGGCTTCGGGAAGAAGTGGCCCCGGACGGGCTCGGACTGTGTTTCTTCCGCCTCGGCTACGGCCTTGAAGATTCGCAGTGACATGCCTGCCCAGTCCACTGACGAAGGCAGTTCGCTCAACTCCTCGAGATCGCCCTGCAGGTGGAAGAAATCAGCGACGGCCGTTCGGCACGGCTCGCAACTCTGCAAGTGCTTTTCAATGCGCCAGCGCGAAAGGGGACCCAGCTCGCCGCCCGCGAATAGGGCGAGGTCGGTTTCTCTCGGATGGCCGACGTAGAACAGGCTCATCGCTTCCGCCCCTTGACATAACTTCTGAACTTGACTCGTGCGTTCGCTATGTGCGAGCGCACTGTCGCCGGCGAGCATCTCAACTGCCTGGCCACTTCCACCGCCGGCAAACCTTCAATATCCCGTAGAACCAGCGCCGCCCTTTCTCGCTCGGTGAGCAGTCGTAGCCCGTCTTCGATGTAGGAGCGTTTCTCACCCCGCAAGACGGCTTGTTCCGGCGTCTCGGTCGAGATATTCGGCGCTTTGTCCAATCCCTCAAAGCTGACCCGTTTCCGCTGCCTGACAAAATCCAGAGCGGTGTTCGTAGCAATGCGCCCGAGCCAGTGCGCAGCTTTCTTCGGATCCTTGAGCTGCGAGCGGCGTGTAAGGGCCTTGACGAAGGCCTCTTGGGTCAGATCCTGGGCGTCGGGAATATTGCCGACAACCCGGTAGACCAAGCGGAACACGCGGCGCATGTGCGCCTCGATGAACGCAGCATCACTGGACTCTTCTACGGAAGTCTCTACCGCAACGAAGGGTTCCGCTTCCATAACGCCCGAGGTTGCCCCTTGAGCCATACCCTCAATCCTGATCCTACTGATACTCTAGGACGCTGAACCGTGCCGAACGTGCAGGAAGAATCTGCCTCGAAAGGCTGGATAACACAATTGTACCGGCCTATGGGAGGGGCATGGCGCGTTCGGATTTTACTTCGAGCTTAACATCGACGATTGGTCCCCGAATGAGCAGACCCACTTGGCGGAGCCCGGGCGAAGCTCATTCGCCGCACATGTATCGCAATCGGTCGGGAGACTATCTCAACAAATCCCGCACCTTGCGTAGCGGCCAAGTCAGGGCCCGGCCAATCCGAAAGCTTGGCGACTCGATCACGGCGGCGAACACAGTCCTCAATTCACGTTCGTGTTCCCGTTCGTAGCGGATCTGCCGATCACGCCGTGCCAACAGACCGCGGAGTTCGGCGACATCCGCATCGGTCAGTGTATGGCCAGCTTGCAGATGATCCGGCATCCGACGCGGAACGTAGTACGTACCGTGCTCCGGTACGACTTCTTCGCGCGGACGCTCCTTTGTGTAGAAATAGACGGCTACGGATTTACGAGTTGTCTCCTGGCAATCGGCGGGCAATCGGATCTTGGGAAAGCCGTGCCAAGAACGCTCGCTCGTCTCGAACACGATGCAGCGGTTAAAAACCGGCTGGACGGTCTTGGCCGAGGCATCCGTCCAAGGGTCGAGATGAAGTTGCAGTGAGCCGCCCCAGGAGTCGTCCCATTGCTTGTTCAGAAAAAGGATGAGATTCAGTCTTCTGTGCCAGCGTTGCTTTGGATGGTAATTGAAGTCCACGTGCGGATCGAGCTCCTGACCATCCTTGTTCTCGTGTGTCCCCCCTCCGACATAATCACGGTCGTACAGCAAATCGGGGATCCCAGTCGCCTGGCTCAACCAATGCAAGAATTCCCTGCTTCGGAAAACCTTGTCCAAGCGGGCGTAGCAGGGCGCGATCTTCGGGAGATTCTCGTAGACAGACTTACCCCCCGTCTCTCCGAACTCGTTGCGCGCCCGTTCATCGCTAAACGCCGGGAAGGCATCGCGGACTTCTTGGCAAAGCCCGGGGTCAAGAAAGCCGTCGATCACGAAATGCGGAAACGGCCAAGTGCTCCTGAACTGTTCGAGATGACTTCCCGCGGAAGAGTAAACGGCGGGATTTACGCTCACCTTACGCTGCCATGACCGGCCGGCTCACAGCCTCTAACTCTCTGATGCGCATGGAGTAAAGTAGCACCGCATTCTATCACAGCGATGATATGGGAGGATCGCGGATCGCGGCGGTCCGCACCCGGACTGTAACGTTAGGCCTGCGCCTCAAGCACTGCAGTACCGGCAGCAGCACTTCAGACTCCGACTTCTGCGGAGAGGGGGAGGTCCACTCTGCCCTGGCTGTGTGAGATCCGACGTGCCTCTTGTCATCCCGGCCATCGCGATGCCGAGGGTGGTGGCTCCACGACGAACGGTTCGTGGACGGGTTGCAGACATGGCGAATCCTTCTTGATCAGGTACCGAGGCGGTCCCCGACTCATACCGCAACTGCGAAATGCCCCCGGCAGGTGGCGAAGGACTGGTTCGCCCGAGGTCGATCCTCCGCTATTCTAGTGAATTCCAGGGATCGCGGAGGGTGGCTGGGCGGCCTGTGCGAGCATTGTCGTTCCTCGTGTCGAGGAGTCACGTGCCGATTGCGGCCCTTTCCGTGCTTTGTACGGATGAGGGCGGCCGGCATCAGGTCTCACTGCGGCATGGGGCCGGTGATCGAAGGGCAGGGATGAGACTAACAGGCTCGGCGGTGATCGCGTGTATGGCCCTGGCGGTCTCGTCGGCCGTGGCGGACGCCGCGAAGCTGAAGCCGGAGACAGTTCGCGCCTTTGATCGCTACGTGCATTTGACCGAGGCGCGCATGCAGGCGGAGATCGACGGCAGAACCGGATTCCTTTGGCTCGACCGCCTCTCCGACGCCGACCGGGAGGAGGTGCTCAAACGGCTCCGATCCGGCGAGATCGTCATTGAGCCGCTTGAGACGCGGGACGGCGGAGACGAGGTCGACATCCCGTCCGGCATGGTGCACCACTGGATCGGCACTGTCCTCATTCCCGGCGTTACCCTCGATCGGTCGATCGCGATGATGCAGGACTATGAACGCTACCCCGAGATCTACGCTCCAGACGTGCAAATTGCGGCGGTCCGGGCGCGTCAGGACAATCGCTTCAAGGTCTACTTGCGGCTGTATACCAAGAAGGTCCTGACGTGGGTAGCCGACACGGAGCACCGCGTGGAGTACATCCCGGTCGACGACACGCGCATGCACGTGCCGAGCCGCAGCACGCGGATCCTGGAAGTCGAGCACCCGGATACGCCACGGGAACGCACGAAGCCTGAAGGGAAGGACCGCGGACTCGCGTGGCGGCTGAACAACTACTGCTCGTTCGAGGAACGCGACGAGGGAACCTTCATGCAGTGCGAAGCGATCAGCCTCACCTGGGGGATCCCGTCCCTGTTCGAGGCCGTCCTGCGGCCGTTTGTGACGGGTGTGCCTCGTGAGAAACTGACTCTGACCCTGGAAGCCTCCCGGCGCTGGCTTACGTCCGGTCGTGACGCTGCTCGGTTCGACCGGGAGGACTCGGCCCGACCGCATCACTCTGGAGCAGAGCTGAGCAGACCTATTCGCAGTCGAGGACGCTGATCGTGGACTCTTCCAGCGGAGCGAATGCCTTTCTCTGAGGCCCCTGCCTTCTCCGATCTGCTAGGAATCGTGGCACCAACGCAGCCCCGAAAGTCGAGGCGCGATTGCGCCCGAGCCAGTGCGGCGAAGGACTGGTTTTGGCAGTTCGGGCTGCCAAATGCACGAGACGGACTGGTGGTCAGGCGGCTCGGTTTCAGTGACGTAGTACCGCGCCTCGACCGGCTGCGCGGTAAAAAACTCTCGATCATTCCCCGCAATCTTAGCCTTGTCGCCCTGCGGCTGAATTATCTCCTTGAATCGACATCAAACCATCTATCTCAATCCAGCGACGATTGCACCCGCTCCGGGCGTCGGTGTATCGTTGGTCAGCGAGAACCAGTCCATGAAGCGCAGAAACTTCCTGCGAACGATGGGCGCGAGTGCCCCAGCCGTCTTGTCGGGAGGAGTGACTTCGGCTACCGCAGGTCCATCTCCTGACGGTGAACCCGGTGTCTTCTTCTACGATGACGGCCGGCACGCCTCGGGCCTTTATCAGTTTGCTCCGCCGTTGACGCCGTATGATCTGACATTCGCCGTTGATCAACTCGTGAACAGCGGCGTGGATACGCTGATCTACTCCGCCGGGCTCGAAGGTGGTGTGGTTCAGTACGACAGTGCTGTCGGGGAGAAATGGGGAGACAATGTTGATTTCTGGTCGCATCCGATTTTCTACCGCGCCGCCCGGAACCTGAAACAGCTCATCGACGATGGACACGACCCGCTGAAGATCCTGTGTGACCGTGCACATGAGAAGGGCTTGTGGTTCCTTCCGACGCTCCCGCTTTGCATTGTTGGCGGCGACCGCTCGCTGGGGGGCGGATATGGCCGCAAGAGCGACTTCGTCTACGAGCACCCGGAATACTACGTCGGTTCGGACAGTCATCCTGCTGCCAGTGAGTTGGGGCGTTTCTTCGGGCCGGCGCGCATGAACTTCCTGCGGGCCGGCGTGCGCGAAGAGCGGTTCCGGCTTTTTGAAGAGCTGCTGGCCCGATATGAAAGCGACGGCGTGGAGGTCGATCTTTCGATTGACAACGAATTCGGCCCCTTTTGCCGCTTCGAGGAAGTGCCGAAGCTCGCCCCGATCCTGACGGAATGGCTGGCGAGGCTGCGCGAAGTCGCAGACCGGACGCAACGGGAACAGCAGCGCCGAAAGAGGATTTACGTCCGGCTGCCTGCCGGCGGAGAGGCTGCCTGGAACATTCCCGGATTTGAGGTGGGCCGCTGGGTGTCAGAGGGTCTGGTGGACGGACTGATCTGCATCACGGCTAGCAAGAAGGAAACGCCTGAGAACAGAAGGCTGATGCTGGATCAAGACCTCGACCTGCGACCGTCGGTTGAACTGACACGTGGTACGAACTGCCGCGTACTGATGGGTTTCCGTGGATACCTCGGGCGGCAACTCGAAAGCCACGCGACGGCGGCGATGACGCATGCAGCCGCTGCGCTCGGATATGAGCAGGGTGCAGACGGTTTCGGGCTGTGCGACGGGATGTGGGCGCCGAATGGCTGGCCTTGGACCGAGGAAGATTACGAAACGCTACGGCTGCTCGGGCATCCGGACTTGCTCGCGACCGCCGACAAGCACTACATAGTGCACTCGCTGGCCCGGGGCGCCGACAGCACGGAGGGCCTGTTCCCCGTCAAGGGGCCGATTCTTCCTCAGGTTCTCCACGAAGGCAAACCGTTGCGCGTGACGCTCCGCGTCGCCGACGATCTGGCGCGTTGGGGTGGTGACCGCGTGGAGAGTGTTCGGCTGGCGATCCGCCTTACGAACATCGAGTTGGATTTGGATGAGGTCCATGTCCGATGGAACGGAGAGTTACTCTCGGATTCCGCACGGCGCGCGTCGGACCTGCATTTCCGGGTCATGGAGAACACGGTCGTCGGTCCGTACGGGTACGTCTTGGAGTACGCATTGCAGCCGGAGCAGTACCCGCTGCTCGGCGAGAACACGCTCTTGGTCACACTCATCAAACGCGACCCGAAGATCAGGGCCGCCGTAGCAGCCTACGATGTCGACCTTCATATCGCGTACCGCCGACACCGGCACTTCCAGAGTCAACCGATTCACTTTTGAGTCTTTTTAGTATTCATCATGGCTATGCAACAACTTGATCGCAGCAGGTCCAGGCCGAGCTCCTCACGGCGAGATTTCTTGCAGTTCTCGGCACTCCTGGCGGTGCTGGGATCCGCAAGATGCGCCGCTCCTTCTCCTGAAGGTGAGCTTGTACCGTTCGGCTCGACGGACCTGTTCGTGTCTCGACTGTGTCAGGGCACCGCTTTTCGGGAGACTGAACGCTCACCCGATAATCCCGTAGGGCAAGCGATCCTTCGGCGGTGCCTCGACCTGGGTGTCAATTTTTTTGATTCCTCGAACGCGTACGGTTGGGGCGGCGCGGAGATGGCGCTGGGGAAGGCAATTCAAGGTCATCCTCGAGACAAGCTGGTGATCTGCACGAAAGTCCATCCGGGATCGAAGCCCGAAGGCAACGAGCCGTCGAAACCGTTGGAATTCACACGCGAGTTCGCATTCCGGGAGTGCGCCGGCAGCCTGCGGCGACTCGGGACGGACTATGTCGATCTCTATCTGCTCCACAACCCCACCGAAACCGTGCCGATCGAGCAGGTCGCCGACACAATGGATGACCTCGTTCAATCCGGCAAAGTCCGCTACTGGGGTCTGTCGAATCACACGCCCAACGACATTCGCGCCGCCCTCGAACATACGGCGAGAGGGGGGCGGAGCTCCCCGGCGGGGCTGCAACACTACTTCAATATCGTCGGCCGCCAAGCGCCGGAACAGACCGTACCCAGCGTGGAACAAGAGCTGTTCCCGTTGATTCGCGAGCACAAACTCGGCCTGCAAGCTTTCAGTCCGCTCGCGGCGGGCAAACTGGCGCCGGGGCGTGAGCCCGGTGACGGTTCGCCGCTAGCGGATGTGCTAGACGTTATGGATGTAGTTGCGGGCGATTTAGGAGCGACACGCCCTCAAATCGCAATCGCATGGGTGCTGAGCCATCCGGAAGTGACCTCGGCGCTGGCGGGCGCTGAGAACCCAGGACACGTCGATGATAATGTCGTGGGCAGCCGCTTGGCACTGCCTTCGGACGCCTTGGCTACGCTGAACGCGGCGAGCGAAGCCTACATCCGGGCGACTACATCGCAAGAAAATTCTTGAGGAGTTGCTTGCCGGTATCGGTAAGGATCGACTCGGGGTGGAATTGTATGCCCTCGATGGCGTGCTCCTTGTGGCGCAGGCCCATGATGATGCCGTCGGTGGTCTCCGCGGAGACGGTGAATTCATCGGGAAGGGAGTCCCTTTCGACAATCAAGGAGTGATACCGCGTCGCCGTGAAGTCCTGCGGCAACCCATAAAATACCGTTTGGCCGTCGTGATGAATTTGACTGGTCTTCCCATGCATCAGGTAGGGTGCTCGGATCACCTTCCCGCCGAAAGCCTCTGCGATTGACTGGTGCCCGAGACAAACGCCGAGGATAGGCAACTTGCCGGCCAAGCGCTGCACCAAGGGCACGCAGATGCCGGCCTGCTTCGGGGTGCAAGGCCCCGGTGAGAGGACAATGCGCCCCGGATCGAGGTTCTCGACATCGTCGACGCTGACCTGATCGTTGCGCCGCACGATCATCTCCGCGCCCAACTCCCCGAGAAACTGGACCAGGTTGTAGGTGAACGAATCGTAGTTGTCGATGACCAACAGCATCGCTGTGGAATTCCATCTTCACTATAGCCTCCAGATTGGTTCGGAGACCGCTCGCAGAGGATATGACTTCGGGCTGATACGCCGCAATGGCGGCTCACTGTATGAGTGGCTGCAGGGAGGACTTCCAGATCGTGCTCGTTGCCGGTATGCCAGCGGGCTTCCGGCGCGTCAGTTGTCCGCCACGTTCGATTCTTTGCGGCTACCGCCTTTTTCCGTTGGTCGCTGGGAGGCTTTCCTGGCTTGGCGATCGGTTGCTTTCTTCGGTATTTTCTTCTTAGCCTGCTTCGTGGTCTTTCGGGCGGGTCTGCCATCGGGATTCGCCGCCAATCGAGCGGCTCGGGCGTCGAGCAGATTCACCGCGTCCTCTATCGTCAGCCTCTCAGGCGTCATGCCTCTTCGCAGAGTGGCGTTCAGTTCGCCATCCGTGACGTAGGCGCCGAAACGGCCGGACTTGATCACGAGCGGCTTTTGCGTGACAGGGTGTTTGCCAAGTTCGCGCAGCGCCTTGGGCGGATCCGCGCGGCGCCGACCCTTGGGTTGCTTGAGCATCTCGACTGCGCGCTCGAGCGTGATATCCAAGGGCGATAACTGTGGCGGAATCGACCGTATCTCGTCACCGGACTTCACGTACGGACCGAAACGGCCGTTGGAGGCCAATACCGGCTTGCCGGTCTCCGGATGTGCGCCGATCGTACGCGGCAAGGCGAGAAGCTTGAGCGCCAACGCGAGATCAACCTCGCTAGGCTTCATGTTGGGCAACAGAGAAACCATTTTGGGCTTGTCATTTCCCGACGGCACACCCAACTGAACATAAGACCCGAAACGGCCACTTTTGAGATAGACAGACTTGCCGGTTTCCGGGTCGTCACCGAGGGCTGAAGGTTCCTTCTGGGCCTTCGCCAACAGGCGCTGCGCCATTTCCATATTCATTTCGTCAGGAGCAAGCATGTCGGGTAGACTGGCACGTTTTTTGCCGTCTGAGATGAAGGGGCCGTAGCGTCCAATGCGGATCTCGATCTTCGCTCCGCCCGGTGCCTCACCGACCGGGATGGAGCATACCTCGCGGGGATCGATGGACGATTCGCCGTTTTCGACCAGAGTGCGCAGCCCGCGATGGCCGTTGCCAAAGTAAAACTTCTTGAGGTAGCCCAGCCGCTCCGCCTCACCGCGCGAGATGGCGTCAAGATCATCTTCGAGGCGGGCGGTGAACTCATAGTCCAACAGGTTCGTGAAATACTTCTCCAGAAGACCCACCACCGCCATCGCGACGAAGGTGGGCACGAGGGTCATGCCCTTCTTGAAGGCGTAGGAACGCGAGAGAACCAACCGCACGATCGTGGCCCACGTGCTCGGGCGACCGATGCCCAGCCGTTCCAACTCCTTGATGAGTGTGCCTTCGGTGTAACGCGGCGGCGGCTGTGTTGTCCGGTCCAGCAGTTTAAGAGACTTGACCGCAAGTTGCTCCTTTGCGGTGAGCTTCGGCAACAAGCGCTCTTTATCCGACAGTTCGGCGCTCCGGTCGTCGCTGCCGTCGACATAGGCGCGCAAGAATCCCGGGAACACGATGGTTTTCCCGGAGGCCCGGAAGAGTGCTTCCCCCAAGCTGACTTGCACCACGATGTTGGTTCCGTGGGTATTCTTCATCTGGCTGGCAACGGTCCGTTTCCAGATCAACTCGTAGAGCTTGGCTGCCTCGACGCCGAGCTGTCGTTCGACCTCCTCCGGCGCCGTGAAAGCTCTGCCTGCAGGCCGGATCGCTTCGTGCGCTTCCTGCGCGTTGCGTACCTTGGTCTTGTAGATACGAGGGTTCTGGGGAAGGAAGTCGCGTCCGAAGTGCCGTGCAATCAGCGTCCGCGCGGCCGACAACGCCTCATTGGAGAGCGTCGTCGAATCTGTGCGCATGTAGGTGATGAAACCATTCTCGTAGAGCCGCTGTGCGGCAGCCATCGTGCGTTCGGCCGAGTATCGTAGCTTGCGGTTCGCTTCCTGCTGCAACGTGCTCGTGACGAACGGCGCCGCCGGAGATGTAGTGTAGGGCTTTTCCTCCACCGAGTCGACTACCGCTGATTCGCTCTCGATACGGGAGAGCAGATCCTTCACATCCTGCTCACCCAAGGCAACGATGTCGTCGGCCTTCTTGAGACGACCTGTTCCCGGATCGAAGTCCTTACCGCTTGCTACACGTTGCCCATTTACGCGTACAAGCTCGGCTTCGAATTCGGAGGGTTTGCTGAGGGCATCCGGTTTACAGAAGTTCGCCCGGATGCTCCAGTAGTTGGCCGCACGGAAGCGGATACGAGAGCGTTCCCGTTCGACGAGTAGCCGAACCGCCACGCTCTGAACCCGGCCGGCGCTGAGCCGGGGAGCCATCTTCTTCCAAAGCAGTGGGCTGACTTCGTATCCGAACAGCCGGTCAACAATGCGCCGCGTCTCTTGCGCATTAACGAGATCCTGATTGATTTCCCTTGCGGAGTCCAGTGCTTGCTCGATCGCCGACTGCGTGATCTCGTGAAAGACCAGTCGGCTCACCGGCACCTTCGGCTTCAGTGTCTCAAGCAGATGCCAACTGATCGACTCGCCTTCACGATCTTCGTCTGTCGCGAGGTAGATGCGCTCCGCACGCCTGACCGCCTCCCGAAGACCCTTGATCCGCTGCTTCTTGCTGTCGAGGATGACGTAAAGCGGCGCGAAGTCCCGCTCGATGTGGATGCCGAGCTTTGCCCAAGCCTCCTTCCTGAACCTTGCGGGGATCTCGGAGGCATTGTCGGGCAAGTCCCGGACATGGCCGTTCGAGGCCATGACCGTAAAACCTGCTCCGAGGAAACGAGAAACCGTCCGAGCTTTGGTGGGCGACTCGACGATCACGAGCGTCTGCTCTTTCGTATTCTTGGCCATATTCATCGAAAAGGGGTTCCGCTTTACCACGAAATCGTTGTGTTCAAGTTATCCAAACACGAACAAAGCGCTTGCCGGGAAGCTGTTTGGCCAGACCGCAGAGTTCCAACTCACTCAACGCCGACAGGATCTCCGAAGGCGAATTCTTCTCGCAACGGCGAATAATCTCGTCGATATGCATCGACTGATCAATCTGTAGCAACGGCAGCAGCTTCTTGGCAAGTGGTGTCGCTGCACTATCCCACAAGGATGCTTGTCCGCCACCCGAGGTTGCAGCTTGTGCGGCTGCGGTCTCCTGGGTACGGGCCAGTTTTTGCTTGACGTCAAGCGGTAGGGCCTCGATCACGTCCGAGGCGTCCTGGACCAGAATGGCGCCTTGCTTGATCAAGAGATTCGGTCCCCAACTAGGTTTCGAAACAATGCTACCGGGAACTGCGAACACTTCGCGACCCTGATCCAACGCCAAGCGAGCAGTAATCAACGAACCGCTGTACTGGGCTCCCTCGACGACCATAACCCCAAGGCTTAGTCCACTAATAACACGATTTCGGATCGGAAAATTCTGCGGGAAGGCCGTAGAGCTCATCGGGAACTCGGAGACGATAACGCCCTTGGCGACGATCTGGTCGGCTAGCTTCCTGTTTTCACGTGGGTAAACAACGTCAACGCCACTACCGAGGACCGCTATGGTGGGCCCGTCGGCTTCGAGAGCACCCTGGTGTGCGTAACTGTCAATGCCACGGGCCATGCCACTGACCACCGTCATGCCGACTTGCGTCAACTCGCGACTCAGCTTTCTCCCGACCGCCATGCCGTAGGGGGTTGGGCGGCGTGAGCCGACAATCGCCAGATTCTCTCCCGATAGACACTCGGATCGGCCGCGAGCATAGAGCAAGATCGGCGGATCGAAGATTTCCTTGAGGCGCTCAGGATATCTCGCATCGTGAATCGAAATGACCTCAGCGCCGCACTGTTCCACCTTGTTCTGCTCGGCAGCGGCGTCCTCAAAGCTAGTGCCCGAGTGGATCGATTCCGCAATCGCCTCACGCAACCCGCACTCGCGCAACTCCGTCAGAGGCTCATGGAATACCCGCTCGGGGCTTCCGAACTTCCGGATGAGTTTGAGAGCGTTCCGAGCTCCGAGACCCGGAACCAAGTGCAATGCCAACCAGAAAAGCTGCGCTTCCCGGCCGGTCGCGGCGGTCACCATTGGTCGTACTATCGAAGAATAACCTAACGGACACCTCGGCCTCGGCGCAAGCCTGACACCCCAACCCTTCCGTAAGGGGTCGCGGGCAGGATCTCAGTGTGCGCTTTGTGTCAACGTAATATAGAAAGTTCCCCTGTTTGTGCAGTATAGAACGTTCCCCTTTCTCAGCATGGGTTTCTTTTTCGTTCGCGTAGCGGAAACAGCCCGGAGGGCGACGGGAGCTGCGGCGAACGGCGCGCGCCGTGAGGCCGAGCGTGAACGGCGGACGGGAGCGGGGACACTGCTCAGGGGCAATATGCCGCCCATGCCGCGCCACAACGCGCAGGAAAGCGGCGACCGGGCGGCGTGCGCGGCGGTCCGGGCGGGGGTTTCTGATTGTGCATCTCTTGCGCACCCACGGCGAACACAACGGCCATAAATTCCGTGATTCGTGAAAAACCTTAAAGGCCGTGTTGCCGGCGCGGGGGCCGCGCCGACGGCAAGTCGATCAGTATGATTCGCGCCTCGCAGTCCTTATGCTATGCAGGCCGGGATGGGAAAAAAAGACTGAAGGGCTTCAGTATCAAAAGCCGAAGGGGAATTTTTTCCTTCGCCTTCCGCTTGGCTCATCAGGAGAACTTCTCACATTGCTCCGACAGCCGAGCGCACTTTGTTGCCGCTCTACTATGTATTGTGCTATCAATAAGAATCCCGTCAGATGAGCCGCGTCCGGCTGCGCTTCACCAAGCGTGCGATGACGGTTTCTTTCATTGTTCCCCACAGGAACCGTTGCGATTTGCTGGAACCTCTGCTGTCATCGATTGGACGGCAGCGCACCTCCTTTCACGGCGAGACCGAAGTCATTGTCGTGGACAACGGATCGCAGGACGGTTCGCCTCGGGTTGCGCGTGAACTGGGCGCGAACGTGATCCCGTTGTCTCGCAACGAAGGTGTGAGCCGCGCCCTGAATCGCGGTATCCAAGCAGCGCGGGGTGAGTACATCGTGCTGCTGAACAACGACGTAGAGATCTCTCCCGATTGGCTGCAGCGGCTGTTTGCGGGTCTGGATGCGACGCAAGCCTGGTTCGCCACGGGCAAGCTGCTGAATTTCAGCGAGCGGCGGCGAATCGACGGCACTGGTGACGCGGTGTGCCGTGGCGGCACCGCCTGGCGACTCGGCCACGGCAAGGATGACGGCCCACTCTTCGCACTTCCGCGGGACACGTATTTCCCCTCCGCCACGGCAACCCTGTTCCGGCGAAGCTTCTTCGACAAGGTGGGCTTGTACGAAGAAGCCTTCTTCGCCTACCTGGAGGACGTGGACCTCGGATATCGGGCCGCAATCGAAGATACACCGGGGCGCTATGTCCCCGAGGCCGTCGCGTATCACTGCAGCGGAGAGACAACCGGCCGCTGGAGCGCACAGATGGTCGAGTGGCTGACCTGCCATCAGTTGCTGCTGCTCGCGAAATTCTATCCCGCTTCGCTGCTCGCGAAATTCGCGTGGCAGATCATCGTCGCACAGTCATTGTGGGCCGTTCTCGCGTTTTCGCGCGGACGGGCTCTCGGATGGCTCCGCGGACTGGGATGCGGCTTGCGCCGGTTCGTCGCACTGCGACGGAGTTCACAATCCCTGAGAGCGCATGCTTCTCGGCTCGCCGGCGTGCTGACATCTACCGAGAGTGAGATCGCCCACATACAACAGCAAACAGAGTGGGACACCTACTGGCGCTGGTACTTCAAACTGGCTTGCCACCCAATGGGGGCGAAAACTTGAAGGCCGTGGTGTCGGTCATCATCGTGACCTTCAACTCGGCGCGGCATATCGCGGAGTGTCTGGGGCCTCTGGGGCAGGCCGACGAGGTTGTCGTTGTCGATAACGCTTCTTCGGACGGCACCTGCGAGATCGTTGCCCGCGAAGCGAAGAAAATAAAGTTGATTCGCAACGCCAGCAACCGCGGCTTCGCGGCTGCCAGCAACCAGGGAATCGCGGCAACCAGCAGTCCTTTCGTTCTTTTGTTGAATCCCGACACGATCCTGCGGAGCAGTCTGCAACCCCTCGTGGAACGCTGTCTCGTTCCGCAGGTGGGCGCAGCCGGCGGGAAGCTTGTTGACGGCAATGGACAAGCCCAAATTGGGTTCAATTTCCGGTCGTTTCCAACCCCCGCCGCGCTATTGTTCGAAGTGCTTCTCATCAACCGCCTATGGCCGTCGAATCCTGTTAACCAGCGCTATCGCTGTCTGGATGCAGACCCCGACACCTCACGTGAAGTCGACCAGCCGGCCGGGGCGTTTCTGATGCTTCGCCGTGATGTGTTGCGACAAGTCGGCGGTTTGGATGAAAACTTCCACCCCATTTGGTTCGAGGACGTCGATCTTTGCCTGCGCGTGCGCAAGGCCGGGCACGTGATTCACTACGATCCTCGTTGTGTGGCTGAACACACAGGCGGACACTCCGTGGGCAGCATCAGCCTAGAAGAACGCTATCGGGCTTGGTATGGTAATCTTTTACGCTTTAGTCGCAAGCACTTCTCCAAGGGGACCCGCCGCTGGCTGTACATTGCCGTTCGAGTCGGGCTCCGGCTCCGCTGGCTTCTCTGCGTCCTGGGCGCGGGAACTGCCAGTGAAAGAATGGCATGCCAAAACGTTATCAAGACTCTCGGCGGTTTTTCCCTCCACGACCGGAACGTAGCGGCTGGGTTGGGGACTGCTTCTCCTGCTAAATCGAAATCGAGTTAATAATTCATGGTTCGTGAACAATGCGTTTCGGTCACTATCGTCACGTACAACAGCGGTCGCTTCATTCGGCGCTGCCTTGAGTCGGTGCTCGATCAGCGGTACTCCAATTTGGAGTTGATCGTCGTCGACAACGCTTCCACTGACGGCACCACCGACATCCTCGAGCGCTTCGAGGATCGCTGCATCATCATCTACAACGAGGAGAACATCGGCTTCGCGGCGGCACAGAATCAGGCCATCGCGATTTCCCGAGGCGAATGGGTGCTTACGCTCAATCCCGACGTGATGCTTCTCCCCAACCTTGTCACAACGTTGATGGCGCAGGCGGACATCGATCCCACCGTCGGCACTCTTTGCAGCAAGCTGCTGATGATGGATGCCTCTTTCGAGATCCCCGATCAGCAGGTCGTCGATTCGACCGGAATATACTTTACTCCGATGCAGCGGCATTTCGACCGTGGCTGTCTCGAGACGGACAATGGTCACTACCTCAAGCCGGAGTATGTCTTCGGCGCCACGGCTGCGGCGGCTTGTTACCGGCGCACTATGATTGACGATATCTCTGTGGGCAACGAGTTCTTCGATTCCGATTTCTTCACGTACCGCGAGGATGCGGACGTTGCCTGGCGCGCCCAACTGCTCGGTTGGAAATGTGTTTACGTACCCAATGCCTGCGGCTATCATGTCCGCAAGCTTCGTCCGGGGATGCGCCGTTATCTTCCGCCGGAGATCAACATGCACTCGGTCAAGAACCGCTTCTTGATGCGTGCGAAGAACATCACGGCCGGTGTGTACCTGCGGAACTTCATTCCCATGACATTGCGCGACCTGGGCATAGTCCTCTACTGTCTGACGATCGAGCGTTCGTCACTCAAAGCGTTCTACCTGCTCGCTCACGACTTCAACCGCGTCCTCGAAAAACGCCGTCTGATCCAGCAGCGACGGCGTGTGGATGAAGAGTACATGATGAGTTGGTTCCGCTTCACTCCTGTCAGCCACCCCGTGGAAAGCTTCGAACCTGCTCCCGAGCCCATCAGAGTTCGGGAGCTTTAGCGATCCATGAAAATCGCCCTTCTGGGCACGCGTGGCATCCCAGCTCGCTACGGTGGGTTCGAGACGTTTGCCGAAGAGTTGTGCACTCGTCTCGTTGAGCGCGGACACGAGCCGACCGTCTATGGCCGCACGAACAACGTTGGCCGCCTGGGACCGCTCTACCGGGGCGTTCGGTTGGTGGTCCTACCGACGGTTTCTCACAAGTATTTCGACACGCTCGTTCACACCTGCTTGGCGACGTTTCACCTGATGTTTCACCGCCATCACGTCGCGCTGTTCTGCAACGGAGCGAACGCGGTCTTCACCGTGCTTCCCCGGCTACTTGGGATGCCGACGGTTCTCAACGTTGACGGCCTCGATCGGCAACGCAAGAAATGGAATGCGCTCGCGAGAAGCTGGTATCGCATGTCCGAGTGGCTGACGAAATGGTTTCCCACTGACGTTGTCGCCGATGCCGCGGTAATACAGAAATACTATGCCGAAACGTACGGCAGAAAAACACATCTCATCTCTTACGGTGCGCCGGCCCATAAGGTCTTGACGAAAGCAGCACTCGACCGTCTCGGCCTCGACCCCGGAGGCTACTTTCTGTACGTCAGCCGCATGGAGCCGGAGAACAACGCCCTGCTCGTGGTGCGCGCCTTCGAGCAAACGACAGTTCCCCACAAACTCGTCATGGTCGGCGACGCACCCTACGCGAAAGACTACATCCGGCGAGTGCAATCGACGGACGACCCGCGCATCGTGTTCACCGGCGCTGTCTTTGGAGACGGCTATCACGAACTCCAGTCCCACTGCCTCGCCTATATTCAAGCCACCGAGGTCGGAGGTGTTCATCCCGCACTGATCGAAGCGATGGGCCGCGACGCGCCGGTATTGTTCCTGGATACACCCGAGAATCGCGAAGTGGCGGGAGGCGTCGGCCTGAGGTACTCCAAGGACGAACGGAGCTTGGCCTCCGTCATGGAATCAGTCGCGAGCATGTCGACCGATCAGCTTGCCGATTTGAGCAAGGCCTCCCACGAGCGCGTGAGAAAACGCTACGATTGGGAAACCGTCGTCGACCGCTACGAGGAACTATTTTGTCAGCTTGCCGGCGTTTCCCATTCCCACGAAGCCGCTCCCAGAAAAGCGCGGTAACCTCCTACGACCGACCGAGAAGCGGTCTCTTGCTCCTCGTTCTAGGCCTGATCAAGCCCGCTGCTCGGCGGAGCCGGGAGCCTCGAAGCTCGACCAGCCTCACCCCGATCAGTCAGTCCGGAGTGTCGCTGAAGAGGCAGATTAGGCCGCGGATTCGTTTTCGGCGTTCGAAATCGTCACAAGAGCCGACTGCGATGGGGACCTCGCGGGTCCTGATTCGATGCTGGCCCAAGCCGCAGGCACCACAGGACCGACTAACCTGCATTTCTCACCACCCGACGGCCGAAGCACGCGATACGACCGCCATGATTTCGTTGCGCTTGCTCGCGTCTCGTCCTGACGGCCCTCTCACGCACTTCACCTCGCCGCGTGGTGAGAAACGCAGGCTAACCGCTGACAGATCCCCGATGAGAGGTGCAGGTCGTTGACGATCAGAGTTCGACTCGCATGCGGTGATGACGCAGAAATCATCGCGGACCACAGCGCCGCGATGGCCCACGAGATCGAAGACATCGAGCTGGACTACAACCGGCTGCTGGCCGGTACCCGAGCCGTCTTCGAAGACGCCGGGAAAGGGTTCTTTGTCGTTGCTGAAAAGGAATCGCGGGTTGTCGGGCAGTTGATGATCACGTTCGAGTGGAGCGACTGGCGCAACGGCCTTTTCTGGTGGATTCAGAGTGTGTACGTCGAGCCGGCATCGCGGGGGCAAGGGATTTATTCGGCGCTGCACCAGTGGGTGATGGAGCAAGCCTCGGCCGCCGGGGACGTGTGTGGCATTCGGCTGTACGTAGACAAGAGCAATCACAACGCGCAGCGAACCTATCGGCGCTTGGGGATGACGCCGGCGGTCTACGACATGTACGAGACCGACTTTGTCTTGAAGAGAGAAGAATAAGGCTGGGGCATCGTGGAACAACTACTCGCAGTGCATGAATCCATCAACGGTCTGGTTTGGGGAACACCCATGATGGTGCTCCTGATCGGTGCCGGGCTGGTGCTGACCGTAGTGACCAGGGGGGTGCAGTTTCGCCGGCTGTCATTCGCATTCCGTGAAGTATTCGGCAAGCTGTTCCGAAAAGGAATGGGGGAGGGAACCGTGACTCCCTTCCAGGCCTTGGCGACAGCGCTGGCGTCTACCGTCGGAGTCGGGAACATCGCGGGCGTGTCGACGGCGATCTTTCTGGGGGGACCGGGGTCCCTGTTCTGGCTGCTCGTTTCGGGCACCGTCGGCATGGCTACGAAGTACTCGGAGATTGCCATTGCGCTGCACTACCGCGAGAAGGATGACCAGGGAATTGTCCGCGGCGGCGCGATGTATGTGCTGTCAAAGGGACTGGGGCTCCGCTGGCTGGGGGCAGTCTTCGCCTTGCTCACGGCGTCGGCTGCGTTCGGAATCGGGAACATGGTCCAGGCCAACTCGGTCGCCGACGCCGCCAGGACCGGTTTCGGGATTGAGCCGTGGGTGAGCGGCCTCGCCCTGTGTGCGTTGACGGCGCTGGTTGTGCTGGGCGGGATCCGCCGCATCGCCGAGGTCACGCAGTTCATCGTGCCGTTCATGTGTGCCATCTATGTCCTGGGCGCGGTCGTCATCCTGTTCCGCTATATCGATCAAGTGCCGGTGGTCATCGAATTGGTCCTGTCCTCCGCGTTTCAGGGGCAGGCGGCCGTGGGGGGATTCGCCGGAGGGACGGTGGCGGCGGCGATACGCTATGGCATTGCGCGCGGGATGTTCTCGAACGAAGCGGGGCTGGGGAGCGCCCCCATCGTTCACAGCTCGGCGGTGACCGACCATCCCGTTCGACAGGCATCCTACGGGATCGCCGAGGTTTTCGTGGACACCGTTGTCGTCTGTCTTCTCACCGGCTTTATCGTGCTGGCCACAGGCGCCTGGCAGTCGGGCGCCGACGGCGCTTCGATGGCCGCCAAGGCCTTTGAGATCGGCCTTCCCGGAGACTGGGGCGGGCAGATTGTGAGTCTCGGCCTCATCCTTTTCGCGTTTTCCACCGTAATTGGATGGGCCTACTACGGGGAAACCGGAGCCGCTTACCTATTCGGCACGGCGGCAAGTATGCCGTACCGTCTGGTATGGATCATCTTCGTCTACCTGGGCGCGACAGGAAGCCTGCAACTGGTCTGGAGTCTCGCCGACACTCTCAACGGACTGATGGCCATCCCCAACTTGATCGGCGTGCTTGGGTCGTTGGGGATCGTGAGATCGCTTACAAAGGAATTCTTCGCAAAGAACCACTGATTCTGCATACCTCCACACTCGTTGGGTCGGTATGTGGAGATCGGGATACGAAGGAGACCTCGTTCGGAGGGCTACAGGTCAGTCCTGCCCCCGCCCCGCTACGCGGTGCGGATCATTCGAGCAAGAAACATCCGGATCGGCGTCAAGGCCGCTTGATCTGGGGGATGTTTCAGGCCAGCGCATTCGCAACATGTTGTGGAACCGATATTGGTCCAGGGTTGAGCTGATCGTGACCATAGGGAGTTTCAGGCCGTCGGAACGGTCGGGTTGCCAGTGCTTCCGTGGCAATTTCCTCCGGCATGGCCGTGCCGGTATACGAACAACCGCTGGAGTTCCTGAGCGTGACCGGGAAATGATCGCTGCTCAGGCCAATCGAGCAAAGGTAGTGCTGCCGTTGCATTCGCTCAGACGGACACGGACCGGCATGCCCGGGGCGAGCTCCTGATCGGGAAGGCGCACGGGGATGTAATTGTCGGTGAGCGCGCGACTGCCTCCGCCGGCTCGTTGGTCGAGGGTGACGGCATCGAATACAGTACCGATCAGACTGCTCCGGAACGCCAGGTTCTTCTCCGCTGCCAACTCCCGCAGCACGCGGTTGCGCAGTTTCTTTACCGGCTTCACCGGCTCGTCCGGCA
>MKWU01003479.1_pt1 | contig 20630 bp, 20 predicted proteins | sample 809101 | NCBI WGS metagenome assembly MKWU01 (sample SAMN05860141, study PRJNA318959) | sponge metagenome | host: Aplysina aerophoba | place: Slovenia: Piran, Adriatic Sea, Gulf of Piran | collected 2013-05-07
GCCGCAGGGCAGCAGGGCGAGTATAGTACGCAACAATCGCACGGAACACCTCTATCGATGATGCTTTGAACTACATCAACGATAGCAGGTCCCGTGCGGTTCCTTTTGGGGACCGGAAGCCCCCCCCGATTTATCCGCCGGTCAGGCCCATGGTCCCGTATAGCCTGAAATGGGAGCGGGAAAACGGCTCAAAACTGTCCAAACCATAGCCTCCGCCGAAGGCTGGATAAGGTGAGCTTGCCGTCCCGTGATTTCCCGCACGCGGGACATCAAGGCAACGACCTTCTCGGTGCCGGTGCTGAATACGCTCGAGTCTTGAGTGGTCGTCAGGACCAGAACCGTACGTGGAACCCGGGCCGCGGCCTCACACAGTGCCATCAGAAAAGTCAAGGTTTGGTCCGCAAGCGTGACCTTTCCCACTTCCACTCCATCGGCCTTTTGGAGGTACTGGGCAATCTCGTCGACCACGATCAGATTGGGATCGTTGCCCAACAGTTCGGCCAGCGTGGCGGTGCCCGGAGCGGTTCGGCCCACATCGTCCGGACGCACCAGGGCATAACCTGACGCTCCGCCCAGTTGGTTGGCCAGCAGACCCCACATGGTGCTTTCACTTGCGGAAACGCCATGGTCGGTGCCCACGAAGGCAGCCAAGCGAACACCCGGCATTTGGCCCAGAGTGTGTCTGACCGGTGACGACAGGAGTCTTTCCGCGGAGGCTGCGTCCAGACCGCCCTGAACCACGTGGCTGAGAGCGATCAGGTTGTGGGTCTTGCCGCCACCTAGGTTGGTATCGATGCGGATGATCGGCGGCGCGTCCGGCTGTGCGCCTGCAAGGCGCCCGAGGCAAAGGTTGAGTAGGGCCTTCAGCCCGGACGATGGATGGGTGCGGGAAAAGAACTCGGCCGGATCTCCGTAGACGGGTGGCGCAGTGCCTTGCAGCACCGTACCCAGATTCGCAGCGAAAATCGATTCGTCAAGCGTGGATTCCAACACCTCCTTGCGAGGACGGACCAGGCTTCTGAGACTTGACATGCGCATTCCAGGAACTGTATTGACCGGACGATTACCGAGGATTGGCGGCACTGGGCAGATCACTGAGCCTAAACCATGCGGGAAAGGCTCTGCCGACTGCGGCATCAACAAGCCGAGTTGAGGGAGGCGGACAAGGTCCCAAGAGGCCTCAAACTCAAAACCGGACTGTGAGGATTGTAAGTTGATCCAAACTTGGACGCGGAATTTTTGCGATCCTTCTCTGTCCTTCCTGCTACAGGCCGTGTGACTCCACGCCAAGTCAACGGAACCCATACCCTTCACAACGAACTGGTGCTCTGTCACGCTGAAGACCAGAGACAGCGACAGTGCCGCCATGGCGGACCGAGTCCTGAACAGATGCCTGTATACTGCAAGCCTGACTGGCCTTGGGCATCTTGGGTCCGGGACCGGCCCCAACACTGACACAGGTTTCCCATGCGCAAGCTGCTCTTCCTGGTGCTGGTCCTGCCGTTGGCACTGACCGCGTGTGTCGTGCCTCCCATGCCGGCCACAACCGACACCGCCCCTCCAAGCGACCAAGACTGGTCCACCATGTCCGACCTTCCGGATCTGGGACCGGCACCGGAAATTGCCAACACGGTCTGGATCAACAGCGATCGCCCGCTGCGCCTGGCCGAACTGGAGGGCAAGGTGGTCCTGATCGACATGTGGACCTTCGGCTGAATCAACTGCAAGCGCACGATTCCCTCGTTGAGGGAATGGAACTCCAAGTACGCGGACCAGGGCCTGGTCATCATCGGCAACCACTATCCGGAATTCAACTACGAGCGGGACCTGGCCAATGTGGAGCAGGCGGTGAAGGATCTGGAAATCGAGTACCCGGTCTGCCTTGACAACGACGGCTCCACCTGGCGCGCATTCGGCACCCGGTACTGGCCCACCAAAATCCTGATTGACAAGCAGGGCCACATTCGCTACCAGCACATCGGCGAAGGAAGGTATGCGGAGACCGAGGCCGCCATCCAAAGTCTGCTGGCCGAGGAATACCCCTCGTCCTGAAGATCGGGTCTCCCCTAACGCGAGGCCATCTCCTGCACTAAACCCATCCGATTCGGTGACGCAATGACCTGGAAAGTTGTGTATGTCGATCCCTCGCGCAAGTCCGACAATCCATTGGCGATCGAGCGCACGTACTGGGACGGGTTGGATGTGGATCTGGTGATCGCGGATCCGCCGGCCCGCACCGAGCAGGAAATCCTGGCGGTGGCACACGATGCCGACGTGGTCCTGTTCACCGGCCAGTACACCCCCTTCAACGAGACGGTGTTTGCCGGCCTTGAGAAGTGCCTACTGGTGCAGCGCTACGGAATCGGCATGGACAGCGTGGACCCCGAGGCCGCCACGCGCCACAACATCATCGTCTCCAACCTGGCCGTCTTCTGCGTGCACGAGGTCGCGGACCAGGCGGCGGCCTTCATCTACGGGGCAGCCCGGCAGATCGTCTTGTGCGATCGCTCAATGCATCAGGGCCAGTGGGACGAGATTCGTCCCCGCATGCGCCCCGTACACCGCATGAACCAGCAGACCCTGGGCCTGATCGGATTCGGCCGCATCGGCAAGGAAGTGGCAAAGCGCATGCGGCCCGCCATGGGCCGGGTGGTGGCTCACGATCCCTGGGCCAGTCCCGAGGACGCGGCGGCGCTGGGTGTCGAACTGTGGGATCTTGCGTCGGTTCTGCAGGTCTGCGACTACGTATCCGTTCATGTGCCGCTGTCGCCGGCCACGCAGGGGCTCGTCGGCTGGAACGAACTCAAGCAGTTGAAGCGGACCACCTATCTCATCAACACAAGCCGCGGTGGCGTCATTAATGAAGCGGACCTGATCAGGGTGCTGCAGGAGGACCGCATCGCGGGCGCCGCCCTCGATGTCTTCGAGACGGAACCGATGCCGGCGGACCATCCTTTCCGTTCCATGGAGCAGGTCACCCTGACCCCGCATACATCGGGAGGTTCCATCCACTCCCACATCGAGGGCCGGCACACCGTAGGCCAAGCCGTTTCGAACGTGCTGCGGGGCTTTCTCCCGCCGCATGTCTTCAACCCGGGTGTCGCCCCGAGGGCCGACCTGAAACCCGCTCCGGACTGGACGCCGCCGTTCAGCGTCGAGTGACCGCACGGGACGCGGGCCTCCGATGGCAACGCGCAACGAGGCCTGATTGAGGTGCCTATAGTGTCTATAGGTTGACGGCCCGATGCCAACCAGAGTTCCAAGTTTCAGCGCCGTGGTCGGACCACGCCGAGTTCCAGCGATGGAGAACGTGCGAACTTCCGGATGCCGGTCGCGACATCCTACGGAGACCTGAAGGAGCCGCTACCCCTTGAGAGCGCCGAATGTCAGGCCACTGGTGATGTACTTTTCCAAGGCCATGCCTGCGACGACCACGGGAATCACGCCCACTAGCGATATCGCGCTCATATTCCACCATTCGGTATAACCCGTTAGGCTCACCTGCATCTGCATAAACAACGGAATCGTGATCGCATCCCGGAAGGTCAGGGTGAGCGCGACGATGTACTCGTTCCAAGCCCCAATCAGGGACAGCACGAACACGGCCACGAGGCCGGGAGCCGCCAGTGGCATGGCAATGCGAAAGATCACCACCAGCCGATTGGCGCCGTCAATCAGGGCGCTTTCCTCGATTTCAATCGGCAAACCCTCGAAAAAGTCCCGCATCACCCATACGATGAACGGAATCGAGCCGGCAGCGTAGACGATCACCAGTGCCGTCCTGGTATCCAGGAGCTTGAGTTCCCTGAACATCACCAGAAAAGCCAGGATGAACAACGCGCCGGGAAACATCCGCTGCGCCATGAACCCAAGCACAATGGAGTTGTTCTTGCCACTGAAGTCGAAACGGGCCAACGCATATCCGGCCATTGAACCGACCACCAGGGCGATTCCCGATGAGATGAACGCCACGACAATGCTGTTGGAAAAGGGCTGCATGAACCAAGCTAGGCGTTCGACAAACAGGTAGCGCCACGCATGCAAGCCGGGCTCAAAGTCTATGAAAGGCAAGAAGGTCGCCTTCACGGACATGTCCACCGGATTCTTCAGCGATGTGATCACGACCCAGTACATCGGAAAAACCAGGGCCAACGACCATGTGATCAGGATGGCGTAGGACACGGCGCGGATGAACCGCCGCTGAGTGGATACCTTCACATTCCCGCTCCGCTTACCCTCCGGTCCGAACTCAGTCCTTGGTTTGGGACATGGTTCGGCGCGTCAGGACCAAAAATGCACCGCCAAACACCACCATCACCACCAGTAGGAAATAAGCCTGGCTACTCCCGAACGCCAAGTCGCCGCCCTTGACCCCGGCCCGGTAAATGGCCAATGTCACGGACTCGGTCGCCTGGCCCGGTCCGCCTCCGGTGAGGACCATGATGATGTCCACCACCTTGAAGGCGTCGATGATGCGAATCAACAGGGCAGTGGCCGCGATGGGGAGCACCAACGGCATGGTGATGCGGACAAAGGTCTGCCAAAACGAAGCGCCGTCGATGGACGCTGCCTCGCGCAGATCGTAGGGCACCCCTTGCAACCCTGCCATTAGCATCAAAGTCATGAAGGAGCTCCACTGCCAGACATCGATCACCATGATGGTGAACATGGCCCAGTTGGGGTGGGTCAGCCACGGGACCCCCTCGAACCCCAGCCAGCGGATCAAGGAATTGATCGGCCCGATATCCTCTTGGAACAGCATGCGCCCGATTACGAAGGCAACCACCACCGGACTCATCATCAACGGCATCAGGAACCAAGTGCGAAACAGCTTCAGGCCCCGCGTGATGTTGTCCAAGCAGACCGCCAGTACCATGCCGATAACAAACTGCAACGGGACCACGCCCAGCATGAACACAACCGTGTTCTTGACAGTGCGCCAAAACGATGAACTAGCCAGCAGTTTCTGGAAGTTGTACAGGCCTACCCATTCTGTCTCGACTCCGACCCGGAACAAATGCAAGTCAGTGAACGCCGCATACAGTGTCCACGCCACCGGTGCAATGAACAGCACCGTGGTCATCAGCAGGGAGGGCAACAGCAGCATCCACTTCCACACGCGATCATGGATTGAGAACTGCAGTACGCCGCGTGGGGCAAGCCCGGAGCGTTGGGCGGTGGCCATCAGTCAGGCGCTTTCATTTGTCCAATACGGACGCGCCCATCCATCCGATTGTTTCATGCTTGGGGCCGCGGGAGGGGCTACTGCCCCTCCCCAATTACTTTCTTGATGCCAACCGTCAATTACAGGCCAAGCGTCAAACGATACAGTTCCGCCTGGTGTTCCTTGCCGCCCATGCGGTCGCTGATCTCGTTGAAGGCGGCCGCCACTTCGTCCATGGCGGTCTGCGGGTCGGCCTCGTTGGCCATGGCCTTGGAAACACCCAATTCAAGGGCGTCCCGGTACTGGACCCATCCGCCGAAGGCCTGGTCGGTAACGGCATTGGGGTGATCCAACGTTCCCTTGGCAGCGTTCAAATAGTCGATCGCAACCTCTTCACCCAACTGCAGCGGACCGTTGGCAAACTCGTCCACGGCCTCAAGCTGGCTGAAACGGTACGGGCTACAGCCCGTCAGGTTGGTGACAAACCACAGGCCTGACTCGGGCTTGGCCAGTTCGATGGCCATGTTCCAAACCTGCTCGATCACGCTGTCGTCGGTCAGGGCCGAGACTGCGATCACCCAACCGCCGAAGGCCAGGAACGGTGCCGCGCTCGGTTCCTCGAAAGACTCCCAACCACCTTCCTTGTGGTTGTAAACCTCGTGTGAACCTGGCAGGTGGTTGTATCCCTGCTTGCCCTGAATAACGGAGAATTCGCCTGCGGCAGCGGTGGTGACCGCATCCCAGTTGTAGGTCTGGACTACACGTCCGCCGTTCATGGCGTTGAGCGAGTCGCCGTAGGTGAAGCCGGTGCCGCCGGGCGGAGCCCAGTTGTGGTTCTCCTCCACCCACTCGGTCAGGGCCCGCACGAAGCCGGGGTTGTTGACGCGGGCCTCGCCTGTGTCGATGTCGATGAAGTAGGAGGGATCGTCCGGATGCTTGGCATAGGCGGTGGCGCGGGAATGGAAGCCCCACCACAGAGTATCGCCGCGCTTGTTCATCGTGGCGATACCGTAGTCGTCTTCTTCACCGTTGCCGTTCCAGTCCCAGCCCGTGAAGTGCTCCGCGATGGCGCGCCACTCGTCCCAGGTCTTGGCGCCCGATTCGGGATCGAGCTGGTAGCCGGTCTTCGACTCGAAATCGGAAGCGATCGCCGCATCCGCCAAGAGATCCTTGCGGAAGGCCGAATAGTGAACGTCACCGTCAAAAGGCAAAGAGTAGACCTGGCCGCCCCAGGAGAGCGTGCCCACAATGCTGGGTAGGATGTCGTCGAAGTCGATGGCATCCAGAACGAAGTCCGGAATGGGATAGAGCGCGTTGGCGTTGATCACGTCAGACCTGGCGTTGGACGGGAACTGGAAGACATCCGCCAAGTAGGTGTCCGTGGCCACGGACTGCATGATTTTGTCGGTCAACTCTTGCTGTCCAAAGGCACCGCGTTCCCAGCCGTAGCCGACGTCGTCCAGCCATGGCAGGATGAAGCCTTCCACCGTCGCACCCATGTTTGCCAAGCCGGCGAAACGGATAACCGCCTGTTCAGTCTCGGCAATGCCGGTACCATCGCCAGGCGCGCCCGGGGCACATGCCGCCAGTGCCGTAATGCCGGCTGCGGTGCCGGACAGGCGCAGAAAATCGCGTCTGTTCAGATCACGACCCATGTTCAATATCCTCCTGTGAAGTAAAGCGAGCCAACCCACCTCACCATTGATGGCAGGCACAGAGGCTGGAGCGCCGAGGCGGCTTAAGTATATATGGCACAGGGCGGCTGACAGACGTTCCCGCCGGCTCGCCGCCGAACCCGGGAGCCACAGCGCACAGACTGATTGCCCCCTCCAAACCGGCTTCGGGGCGGATTGGCCTGCATGCACCAAGACGGCCTCGCCAGCGGCCCCTTCCGCATCGGCACGTTCCGCAACTGTCAACCGAAGGCACTGTTTCGATCTCGTTGCTGTTGGTGCGAGGCTGTCATCGGCAGGTTCCGTTCGCTGGCCGGAGGCAGTTGAGGGCTCCCGCCTCCGTCGGGACACCCCGCGCCCGGCGCGCCCTGGACTTGAACCGCGCCCGGAGGGCACCCGCCCAGTCCTCCAGGCGGTTGTGCTGACGGGGATGTCCGGAGCCCGACCGGCTGCGCAGCCGGTCGGGCCCGCGTTCCAGCCGGGCACCGTCCGGGTTCAGGACCACTGCCACCCGTCGGCGGTCGCGGACACACCGCACATACGGCCGAATCGCCAACTGCCGGAAGGTCTGAGGGCGCTGACAGACGGTCACGCCGAGTGGCAGGAGCGAGACACTGAAGAGGCAGGCCTGGCACGGCCCGCGCTGGAGCCAAGGACGACCAGATGACGAGGGTAGCTGCCGTGGCGGCGCCAAGCGGCCGGGGCCGTGGACAGGGCCCGTTGGCGTTCGGGATGGGCAGAGGCGAGGATGAAGTCCACGACGAGGGATCCCTTTGGGTCGTTTGAAGCAAACCCGTGCTCAAGGACCCCTCGTCCCTTGCCAGGCCTTGAACCAATATCAACGAGATTGAAACAGTGCCCCTCCCAACTGTCGGAATCAACAGCCGCCCCCACGATGGTATATAATTCGTGCTACTTGCTCCCCGTCCGACACGCCGAAAGGCCTCAGGCGGGGTTATTTTTTTATTGGCCAATGAACGGCGAGCTTCCGGTCAAGCGTGCAGTCGTCTTCGTGGACGGCCAGAACCTGTTCCACGCTGCTCGCGAAGCATTCGGCTACACGTACCCCAACTACGACGTTTCAGCCCTTGCCAAGCAAATTTGTGTGTGACAGGGTTGGTCGCTGGCCCAGACGCGCTTTTACACCGGGGTTCCCGATGCCCGCAATAACCGAAGGTGGAATGGCTTCTGGACTCGGAAACTCGCGGTGATGGGACGACAGGGAGTTGTCGTATATAGCAGGCCACTTCGGTATCGGAACCGCACGGTATCTCTACCCGACGGCACACAGCATTCGTTTCCGACAGAAGAGGAGAAGGGAATCGACGTGCGGATTGCGCTTGACGTGATTTCACTCGCTCATCGTCGCGCATACGACGTAGCGCTCGTCATGAGCCAAGATCAGGATCTCTCCGAAGTCGCCGACGAGATTAGAACGATCGCTCAGGAGCAGCAACGGTGGATCAAAATCGCCTGCGCCTTTCCGTAGAGTTCCGCCAGCCAGAACCGCAGGGGAATCGAAAGGACCAACTGGATCAGGATCGACCAAGAGCTCTATACCCGATGCCTTGATCCCCGGGACTACCGCCAGCAACCTTAAGTGGAACGTAGGTTTTCCATCCCGTGCAGGTCTGGCTGGAGGTTCGGGTTTCACTCTCCCTCCATACCCGCCTCTCTTGGCTAAACCCGACCGGCACTGATTCAGCTTCCTGTAACCCCGCCAGCACAACCGCCTGGAGCACTGGGGCACCCTCCGAACGCGGTGCAGGCCCAAGGCGTGCTGGACGCGGGGTTTCCCGACAGCGGCCTGGGGCCAGCGAACGGAACCTGCTCACGCACGGAACCTGCCGATGACGGCCTCGCACCAGCAGCAACGAGATTGGAACAGTGCCCAACCGAAACCCTCCTTTTTCGTCCGTGGTCCCCTGTGCCATAATTTCCTTCATTCACATTGCATCCGGCAGGCCCAAGCGCGTGTCGGACACCGAGCACACTCGAGGGGTTTACGGACATGGCCGGTCTGACCGCCGAACAGTTAAGGCACTTTGACGAGTTCGGTTATGTAAAGGTTGAAAAACTGATGCCCCAACGGGTATTGGACGACCTGATTGCGGAGTACGGAACGGTTCTGGACACCTTGGCGGAAGACCTCCATGCCGAGGGCGAGCTCGAGTCCACCTACGATGAGTTGCCCTTCGGGGAACGCCTGACCCGGATCTACATGGACACCGGCAAGGGGTTTGCCCAGTACTTCGACTTCCATCTGCCGGGTTCGGCCACCGAGGAGGACACGCCGTTCTGGACCGGGCCGGCGGTGTTCCGGGCCCTGACCGAACCCAGGCTGATTGACGTCGTGGAGAACCTGATCGGTCCCGAGGTGTACTCCAATCCGGTGCAGCACGTACGCATCAAGCCGCCCGAGGACCAAATCCCGATCGACGGAGACTACAACCCGATCATCAAGGCCACACCTTGGCACCAGGACCATGGCGTGGTCATGCCGGAAGCGGACGAAACCAACATGCTGACCGTCTGGTTTCCGCTGCTGGATGCGCCCGTGGAGAGCGGATGCCTGCAACTTATCCCCAAGAGTCACCGGCGCGAGCTGCTGACACACTGCATGGGCAATATGGGCATCCATGTTCCGGACCAGTCCCTTGAGCTGAACAGCGCCATCCCGGTGCCGATGGAAGCCGGCGATGTCCTGTTCATGCACCGGCATACCTGCCACGGCTCCCTGTCCAACGTCTCGGACCGCATCCGCTGGAGCTTCGACGTGCGCTACAACCCGACCGACCAGCCCACGGGTAGGGGTTTCCTGCCTGGGTTTGTGGTCCGCAGCCGCCAGGCTCCCGAGACCGAATTGAGGGATCCGGCCGAGTGGGATCGGCTCTGGCACGAAACCCGCGCGCATCTGGCCTCCCTGCCGACCGACGCTACCACCACGTATCGGTGGGACGGCGAAGCTGCGGTCTGCGCCTGATCGGGACGCCCGGACCGGGCCGAAAGCCCGGCGGGCGTGCAGTTCCGCACCCAATTCGAAGAACAGCGGCACGCCTGACGGCGTGCCGCTCGTGTTTTCAGCCCAACCGCCTGCAGGAACCATTCGATGAACATCATCGTCGTCATCGCCGACACCTTTCGTTACGACAACATCTATCCCCTCGGACGGGGAGCTGTGGGCGGACCGCATCTGGAAGCCTTTGCCCGGCAGAGCGTCAGCCTGGGCAACTTCTACACCGGCAGCTTTCCCACCATTCCCCAGCGCACGGACTTCACGACCGGGCGCGTGGGTTGGCCCTGGTATCCGTGGCAGAGCCTGCTGCGCAGTGGACGCAACCACCTGCCGCGGCTGTTGGCACCGCACGGCTATGCCTCCCAGCTAATTGGCGACTGTCCGCACCTGATCAAGGCGCAGTTCGACCTCGGCTTCACCGGGTTCCACCAGGTGCGCGGGCAGGAAGGGGACACGCACTTCCTGCGTCTCAACCACGAAATCCGGGAAGTCATCCCGCCGGACAAGACCCGGCCCGGATCCCACTTCCGGGACCACAACCTGGCCGACCTGCACCGCTGGGTCAACCAGTACTACCAGCGCGAATCACAGACGTTCGCCTACCGGACCGCAAGTCTGGCCGAGGAATGGCTGGAGGAGAACTACCTCCAGGATCCCTTCTTCCTGTGGGTGGACTTCTTCGACCCGCACGAACCTTGGGACCCGCCGGAGTATCTTGTCCGCAAGTACGACGACAGCGGCTACGACGGCCCGCCGTTAATCCATCCGAACTACGGCCGGGCGGACGTCTACACGAACGCGGAACTGTCCAACCTGCGCGCCCACTACCTGGCCGAGGCCTTCCTGGTCGACCGCAGTGTGGGCCGCATTTTACAGAAAATCGAGGACCTCGACCTCTTCGACAAGTCCATCGTGATCTTCATGTCGGACCACGGCATGAGCACCGGTGAGCACAACCGTACGGGCAAGAGCAACATCGGGACCGGGGACAGCCGGTACTGGCCGATCTTCCCGGAAGTGGCCCACTGCCCATTCATGATCCGTGCGCCGCAGCTGCCGCAGGACACCGCGGTGTCCTCCTACATCCAGCCCTGCGACATTCTGCCGACCTTGGCGGAACTGGCCAATCTGAACCTGAACTACGAAGACCCGATCCATGGACGGTCGTTCGCCGGCCCGCTGCGGGGCGAGCCGGATCCGAACGCCCGCACCTTTGCCGTGACCTCCAGCTTTTCAGTGCCGGCCGACGGCTCGGTCGCAGACAGATCCACCACACCGGTGGTGTACAGCGACGAGTGGGTGTATGCCCCCATCGGCATGGAAGGGGGAACGGCACTCTTCGACCGTCGGGCCGATCCCATGGCGGAGACCAATGTCGCGGCGGATCATCCCGGCGCAGCCGGCGCCATGCAAGACCTGCTGAACCAATACCTGGCCGACCTGGAAGCCCCGGAGCGCGCGGTCAAGGCCGTGCAGCCCCTGTCCCAAGGCTGACCTGCGCACCGGGGGCCGACGCGACAATTCGGCTACCAGTCGATGGCGGCGCCGTCGTCGGGGTGGAAGGACTGCGGATTGGTCCAGTCGTGGCCAATCTTGTCGGCCAGGGCATCCTCGTCCAGTTCAATGCCCAGGCCCGGCCCTTCGGGCAGAGCCACGAAGCCATCCCCATCCAGTTCGAAGGGGGTCTTGAGATAGCCTTCGCCCAGGGACACGTGTTCCTGGATCAGGAAGTTGGGGATGCACGCGTCCAACTGGACGGAGGCCGCGAAGGCAATCGGTCCCAAGGGGCAATGCGGTGCAATCGCCGCGTAGTTCGCCTCGGCCATGCCGGCAATCAGGCGCACCTCGAAGATGCCTCCGGCATGGCTGATGTCCGGCTGCAGAATGGAAGCGGCGCGCTGTTCCAGGATTTCGCGGAAGCCCCATTTGGTGAAGATGCGTTCGCCCGTGGCGATGGGCAAATGGGTACCGCGCGCCAAGTCGGCCAGGACCGGCACGTTCTGGCATTGCACTGGCTCCTCGACAAAGAACGGTTGCATGGGTTCGAGTTCGCGAATCAACAGTGCGGCCGTCTGCGGACTCACCGCGCCGTGGAAGTCGATCGCCACGTCCACGTACGGACCGACCGCGTCGCGCAGGATGCCGAAGCGGCGGACCACCTCCTCCACAAACGCCGGCGTCTCCACGATCCGTGCCGGACGCCCTCCGACGGGACCGGTCTTCATGGCCGTGAAGCCCTGGGCAACCAGGGTCTTGGCATTGGCCGCCACTTCGTCCAGATCCCCGGAACTGCCCACACCCCGGTAAACCCGGATGCGGTCGCGCAACGGTCCGCCCAACAGGCGGTACACGGGCAGGCCGACCGCCTTGCCGGCCAGGTCCCACAAGGCGTGTTCCACGCCCGACAGCGCACTGGTCAGGATGGGACCGCCGCGGTAGAACGCGTGCTTGTACATGGCCTGCCAGTGGTGGACTACGCGCGTGGGATCCTGTCCAATCAGATAGGGCTCCAGCTCCGCCACCGCCTGGGCCACGGTCAGTGCCCGACCCTCCAGAATGGGCTCGCCCAGCCCCACCAGACCGGAATCCGTATGTATTTTCAGAAACAGCCAGCGCGGCCGGACCAGGAAGGTCTCAAGGCGCATGATCTTCATGGCAGGCGCGCCGGTCCCGCCATCCGGCGAATGAACGGCCTGGGTGACTTGGTCGAGGAGATCGCGCATGGTTGTGGCAGTGCCCTGCTTTGTGAATGTAACGGCAAATGATAGGGCACCCTATACATGGCTGGACAGCACAACCCATTGCCACTATGAATGAAACCCCGGCGGACACCGGGGCTGCCGCCTGCCAGGCACCTCGGAACTGCGACACGGCCGACACCCGCAATCCTGCCAGACCGAGTCCCGAGACCGTCCATCGGACGCTCTGGTATCGCCTGTTTCCCGGCACGGTGGCGAACGGGAACACGCCGGCTGGCATTGCCGGAGTCTGCCGCCATGTCTGGAATTGGATGTTGGCCGACTGCGAGTGCCGGTACGAGCTGTGGCGTGCGTACCGGATTGGGCCCGCGCCTTCGGTGTGCTTCGTCACCCTGTGCCAGCGGTTCACCGATCTGTGCAACAACCCGAACCATGCCTGCATCCGCAATGGCCCGGGCGCCTCACGGTGACCCAGGAACGACTGTAGGGGTTCCGAGGTCGCCCCGCGGCACCTGGGGTCCTGCCGACCCCTCGCGCCCCCAGCCTGCACCGGTGCCCGTTGCGGCACGCGGTACGCCTGCCACGAGACCGGCGCGGGACCGGCGATCACGATGCACGGACTGTTGTCGGCCGCGGGCAGGGCGCGGGGAGCGCAAGAACCCGCGGGCCCACGGCCCGTGGACCCGCACCGACCGACATGGCGTTCCGGATCCGAGCCCTCCACCATCCCCGCAACATGGCCTATACTCCGCGAGGTGGAACGCACCTTGAGCGAGGCCGGCATGGCACACGCAGAAGTCCCTGTGCTTGAGACCCCCGTTGCCAAGTTTGACCGAGGGAACGGCCAACCCGATCCCCGCGCGCTGGCCCTGATCAGGGAACTGCAACAGCAACTCCCCAACACCCAAGTGGTGCTGTTTGGCAGCCGCGCCACTGGCGACTGGCGTCCGGGTTCCGACATCGACCTGGCAGTGATCGGTGTACCGGAGCCGACCTCCCGGGACATGCTCCTGGACCTGACGGCCCTGGCAGACAAACTGGCGCAGCAGCAATACCATCGCGCGCCCCATCTTCTGCCTGACATTCAGGTGGAACCGTTTTCGTGGTCCGACTTTCTGCGCCTGCGCACCTCGCGTCCGCACATGGCCGGCCAAATCCAATACAAGGGCATTACAGCCCTTGGGGAGAGATTGCCCCCCGTGATCCAGGACAATGATTGGCCGGGCATCCAAGTCCTGTTGCAATCCACGCGTGCGAGCCTCGAAACCAGCCTGAAGGCCATTGCCGACGGAAGAGACCACAAGGTGGCCGTCCAATACGCCCAGGCCGCGCTGGAAACCGCACTCAAGGCGGCCCTCAGCACGGTCGGCCGGGACTGGGAAAGGAAGCCTTTCGTGGACCGCTTCGGAGCCGCCTTGGCCCTGGAGCGACCGGAGTGGCGGCAGACCAATTTGACCGATGAAACCTTGAAGGCCCTGGGGAAATTCCGCACCCAGGCCCCCTATTTGGGCGAAGACCTGCCATGGCCGAAAGATCCGCCCGAATTCCTGGTGGGTGAAATACAGGCGATCTGTGGCAAGTTGGCGGAGAACATTCTGCTGGCCTTGGGCAAGACCCCGCAGGACGTGGGCTATCCAGCCTGGGACGGAAGCGTGTCTCCCCCCGAAGGTTGGGAGGAGCTTCCGCTGTTCGGCTGGGAGGAAGTGGATTGGGCCTGCTTCTCCAATCGAGCCGAGGTGGAACGCGGTGTGGATGCAGGCCGGCGCGAAGGCAGAGAGATTGGGCGGACCGAAGCCGACATCAAGACGATGCACCTCCTGCTTTCGCCCTCCGTGCCTCAAGCCGACCGAGACCGCGTGGCTGCCTGGTGGAGTGAACACGGCAGCCCGCTGGATGCCTTGGAGCAAATCGTTCAAGTGCAGCAGGGACTGGCAGAGTGGGCGATCCTCCTTCCGCCTTCATGGAAAGAGGACGAGGATGACAACAGCGAACCACCACCTGAAAGGAACCGTCCGCCAGACGATCTTCCCTGAGTGGTCCGTTATGGCCCGGCATCGACTTCAGGGGACGGTTCAACGATGCCTTGCATCGCTTGGGGCGGTATGTGGATTGGCCCTGCCCGCAACGGTCCCAGGGCATCAAGCCGTGTGCCCGGAACAGGTGGCGTCTGTCGAAGCAGACACGCGGACCGACCGGCTTCCGCGGCATGCCTGATGCGCTGTTGTCGCAACGGAGACGTGTGTGCAACAGGCTTGTGACCCGAGCCATGACGGCTTCCGCCCAGGGCACAGTCGAAGAACCCGGCATCCACGTCAAGACCAAGTCCGCCCTCATTACCTTCCATCCTGGCCAGCGGCTGGGGGGCCGTTGGAACGGAAGCCGGCCTACACCTCGCAGACCTGCAGCGCCTGCGGGTACATCGACAAGGCAAACCGACCATCGCAGGCGGTGTTCGCGTGCGGAGTCTGCGGGTTCCACGCCCATGCGGCCCACAACGCGGCGATCAACATTCCGGTGTGGGCGGGCCTTCCGCCCCGTGCCCGCTCGGCCCGCGGGACAGGGACTTCTGCACGGCGAGGGCGCTCCCGTCAGGGACCCCAACAACCCGTGAACCGGATGCACGGCTGGGCAGGCCACCGCCTGTCCAGGCGTGATATATGGTCCCCAATCGAAACAGTACCCTTTTGGAGTGGGAGCCCTTCCAGCGTGATATTATCCCGTTGCCGGGCGGGCCACGATCCTTGCTTCAGAAGCGGACTTTGCCGCCTGATGCCCGTCGGTCAGCTTGAGTCCGCCGTGTTGTCGCACTGTGCTGTCCCGCTCTCGACCAATCTGCCGATTCATCAATCCCGCCCGACGATAGGCATACTCCACCCGTTCAACGACTTCGGCAGGGTCCGCACCCAACCCGCCGGACTTCCCCGGCCCCCAATCAATCCGGCCGGCCTCGGGCTGCTCCCGCCGCCTCGGGCGCTTGCCTTCTTGACCTTCCGTCCACCTGCCGCGCGCGGAGATTCATATGCGCATCCTCTACATCGACATTGATTCGCTTCGTCCGGACCACCTGTCCTGCTACGGCTACCACCGCGATACCTCGCCCAACATTGACGAGGTGGCGTCCCAGGGCATTCGCTTCACCAACTACTACGCCTCCGACACGCCCTGCCTGCCCAGTCGCACCGCCCTGTTCACGGGCCAGTTCGGCATCCGCACCGGCGTGGTCAACCACGGGGGCCTGTACGCCGACATGGCACCCCAGGGAGCGGGACGCGCGTTTCGGTCCCGGCTGGCACAAGGGACTCTTGCCAGCGCCCTGCGGCAGGCCGGCTATCACACCGCCAGCATCAGCCCGTTCCCGAATCGGCACACGGCGTACCAGGTCTGGTACGGGTTCAGCGAAACCTACGACACGGGCGGCAACGGCCTGGAGAACGCGGACGAGATGTATCCCCCGGCCAAGCGCTGGCTGGAAGCCAACGGCCGCAACGACAACTGGTTCCTCCACGTCAACTTCTGGGATCCCCACACCCCCTACGACCACCCCGAAGACTTCGGCAACCCGTTCGCCGACGACCCGATGGATCCCTGGATTACCCAGGATCTGATCGACCGCCAGAACGCCTCCTACGGGCCGCACAGCGCCACCGAGGTGCCCGGGCTGAACGACCGCCTGTCCCCGGTTTCAACCATGGGCGCGGGCAGCATCGGAACGCTGGCGGATGCCAAGGCCCACATGGACGGCTACGACACGGGCATCCGGTACGCGGACCACTACGTCGGCAAGCTAATCCAGGATCTGAAGGACCTCGGCATCTACGAGGAGACGGCCATCGTCATTTCGGCCGACCACGGGGAGAACCACGGCGAACTCAACGTGTGGGGCGACCACCATCTCGCCGACCACATCACCAACCGGGTACCGCTGATCGTCCGCTGGCCCGGGGTTACCGACGGGCAGGAGGGAACGGTCCGCGGCCAGTTCAACTACAACGTGGATCTGCCGGCCACGCTCATGGACCTGGTGGACGGCGAGTGTCCCGACTTCTGGCAGGGCCAAAGCTTCGCCGGGGCCCTGAGTTCGGACGGTGGCGGGGAACGCCCCTATCTCGTGCTCAGCAACGGGGCCTGGAGCTGCCAGCGCGGCGTGCGCTGGGACGACTGGCTCCTGCTCCGGACCTATCACACCGGCCTCAAGGAGCTGCCGGCCTACATGCTGTTCAACCTGGCCGAGGACCCCCATGAACAGCACAATCTGGCCGCGTCCCGCCCCGACCTTCTGGGTGCCGGGCTCCTGCGCCTGGACCAGTGGATGGGAGACCAGATGGGAACCTCCGAGCGCGGCGATCCCTTCTGGGGGGTGATGGCCGAAGGCGGGCCCCATCACGCCAACACCAATCATCCCTACTGGCCCGAGTACCTGGAGCGCCTGCGCGCCACCGGGCGGGAGGGCCATGCCGACAATCTCGCCCAATACGGCGGACGCCCCATCCGCTCCGGATTGGAAACGTAGGTGCCACCACTCTGTTCCACCATCAGCCAAACCACCCCGAAGGAGGACACCAGCCCCAATGCCCAAATCCCGGTTGACCGCCGTCTGGTGCGAAATCCAGCAGTTGTCCGACGCGCTGCAGGCGTTTGGCCCGGACGTGGAGATTCTGGTTCCCGACAAGGATCACCCGGACCCCGTGGCCACGGCTGTCGCAGCCCAGGCCATCCTGGCCAGTTCGGGCCTCCGCTACGACACGGAAGTGTTCCGACGCCTCCCCAACCTCGAGATTCTTGTCCGCACCGGCATTGGCACGGACAACGTGGTGACCGAGGATGCCACCGCGGCCGGAGTCCTGTTCTGCAATACTCCGGCCGGTCCAACCGAATCGACCGCGGAACACACCGTTGCCCTGATGCTGGCCTGCGCCAAACGGGTTCCGGAAGGCGCCGCCCAGCTGGCCGAGGGCCGGTTCGCGCCCAGGGCCGTGCCGATGGGACGCGAACTGATGGGCAAGACCCTGGGATTGATGGGCTTTGGACGCATCGGCCAGCGCGTGGCCCACATCTGCCAACGGGGTTTCGGCATGCGGGTCGTGGCCCACGATCCCGTCATGACCGAGGAATCCGTGGCCGCGACCGGCCTGGAAGTGGCACTGGCCTCCGTTTCGGAGGTCCTGGCCCAAGCCGACTTCCTGTCCCTGCATGCGCCGTCCATTCCATCCACGCGCCACATGATCAACCGGGAGACCATCGCGCAGATGAAGGACGGCGCCTTCCTGTTCAACCTGGCCCGCGGTCCCCTGGTCGACGGCGATGCCCTGTTGGACGCCCTGGACTCCGGCAAGCTGGCGGGAGCGGGCCTCGATGTGTTCGACCCCGAACCGCTTCCTGTGGCCTCGCGCCTCAGGAACCATCCGAAGCTGGTGGCCACGCCCCATTCCGCCACCACCACGGTGGAGGCGCGCGAACGCATCGAAGCCATGGCCGTGGAGGAAATCCTGCGGTTCTTTGCCGGCCAGGAGCCCCACAATCCGCTCAATCCGGAAGTTCTGGCCCAAGCTGCACCGTAGACTCCGAGCAACCCCGGAAATTCAATTCCCTGTCAACAACACGGCCCCGGAAAAGCACCGAATTTACCCGTTCGGCGGGGCCATAGCCTTTCATCCAAAGCAACAATCAGCAACAAGGTGTCGAAGTGAACCTGTTCCGCTCCGGAAAGGAGACACATGAAATTCTGCAGAATCTGACCCTGGCCCTGGAGGCGCTCACGGCGGAGGTGCGCAGTCTGCGCGGTGACATCCGCAAACTGCAGCAAGAGCATACGACCGCCGCGCCGCAACCGGCTCAGGCTCGAACCGAGCAGCCGCGGGCCAGCAAGGCACGTCCAAGAACCCAGGCCGGACAGGCAGCGCAGAGACCGGCCAGGGGCGCGTCCAAGCCCCAAACCGGCGCCACACGAACACGCGCCCGAACCGGCCAACGGCGTTCGCGCAAGGCGCCGGTGCCCGTTACCGTCACCGGTGTGTCCAAACCTGCTGCCGACTATCTAATTGACCGTGGTTATGTCATCGAGGCCTACCAGGACACCATCGACGAGCAGGTCACCGAAACCTGCCGCTTCCTGGGACGGCGGCACTCGACGTCGCTGGCCCCCCTGTTCTATCAGTTGAGCCGGAGCAAGGCGGAGGAGCCGCTGGTGGTGGACCTCGGCAACAGGACCGCCAAGGAGTACAGCCACTCCGTCAATCTCTGCCAGATGCTGAAACGCACCAAGTATTTGGACAAGTTCGAACAACGCGATGAGCCGCAGCAACTGCGGGTCACGCTCACCAAGGATGGGGTCCGGTTCCTGAAAGGCTACTGGCTCGAACAATTCGTCGGCAGCCGGCTGGACGAGTTCCTGCACGACAGCAATGCCCGTTACTCGATTCTGATGAACGCCAAGATCGCGAACGAGGGCAACAAGCACGAGCTGGACCTGTTTGTACTGGAGGAGGACGAGCCGCTGTGGATCGAATGCACAACCGCCAAGGACACCTTGGCCCGGCGCAAGAAGATGCACCAGATCCGGCGCAGGTTGAACGTGGTTCCCGAACGGACGATCCTGGTGGCCTCGTCGGCCTCGGACAGTCAGGTCCGGAACATCGCCAAGACGAGTCCCTTTCAGTTCACGAATCTGGCCAGCTTCATCCCGACCCTGGAGAAGGCAACGCGGTACGACCCCAAGTAGCCAGCCCGCTGTCCTGTCCCGAATGCGAGGTTCCACATCGGCATGGTGTGATGCCACAGGGTTGCCGCACCGCCTCTTGTGGCGGCCAATTCACCGTTTGCAATGCAGCCATGACGGCCGGTTGGAATTCCGGCCGAAGCGACATGTGGCCGTGGCGTGAGTGGTGACCCGCCGAGGGTCACGTGCAGCCCGTCAGGCAGCGCTTGGGCCCAGGCGCTCGCCCGCACCGGTGTGGCAAGTCAGGCCTCGCCAGCCGTGGCACGCGGTGCGGCTGTCTGGCACCCTGACGGGGCCATCCGAAAGGGGCGAGAGGGCTGCGCGTTGTTGGTAGGACCCCCTCGTTGTCTGCGCGCCGGCACCAAGCTCAACGCCAGTGCAACAGGGCCGTGCAACCCCCTGCCGGCAGGGGGCTTCGCCCAGCGTGTTCATGGTTACCCCGTGGGCGTCGGCGGTATTTGTATCTGGCGCCATTTCAGGCATCCGTTGTGGTCCGCCTGTACGCAGATGTGGGTTGAGTTATCCGTGTCATCCGGACGGGGCACACGATCTTCTGAGGGCGTCGGTACGCGCTTCGGCGAGTAGTAGACTGCGCACGCGTTCTCCTTGGTGTTCCAGATGTCACAGCCTTCGCGTGGATCTCGTGTGGCTATGGCTGTGGGAGGGGGATCTGGTGGCGAAGACCGGCGACTTCTGCCCCCGTTGGGCGGTGGGGCCTCGTTGGACTGCGTGGCCGTGGGCTGCACCGCCGCCGCACCCCGCACCGGCCCCCTGTCAGGCACCGGCCCCGTCACCGGCGTGGCGGTGGGCGTGGGCGTGGCCCCCCGCGGACTTTGCGGTCTGGGGATGGGCGACTGCTGGGTGGTCGGCGGACGGGCGCCGCAGTTCGACCCGTGGTCCAGGTTGTGCATGTTCTGTGCATTCCGACAGTGGGCGTGGCACGTGTCGGGCGCATGGAAGTGGTGGCTGCCGCCGCATCCGGTAGCCACGGACTAGCCGCCGATGAAGACGACGGCCAGCATGACGAGCCCCAGCAGTCCAGGTCGCAGTAGGGCCTTGTGTAGTTGTTCACGCATGCTGGAAGCCCTCGCGGATTTGGTGATTGCCCCTGCAATGTGGCAGAGAGGTCATACCACATCCTGAAATAATAAGCAAGCCGCGAAATCCAAGGGGCGATTGCATCTAATGCTATAGCGGTACAGTCGCGGGTTGCGCACGCCGACGGTAGTGGCAGCGGCGGGTGCGGGGGCCGACGCGGCTACGCATCGGCCACAGACGGTGTCGCACGGCCGGCACCAGGCCGTGGCCAGCCTGCTGGCGGTCGCCGCCTGCTGGTCCGCCAGCGCCTCCGGGCCCGGGTCTG
>MKWU01003481.1_pt1 | contig 20604 bp, 17 predicted proteins | sample 809101 | NCBI WGS metagenome assembly MKWU01 (sample SAMN05860141, study PRJNA318959) | sponge metagenome | host: Aplysina aerophoba | place: Slovenia: Piran, Adriatic Sea, Gulf of Piran | collected 2013-05-07
GCTTGGTCGCGCCGGACGGCGCGACCCGAATCACTTCGGCCCGCTGCACGACGTCGCGCGCGAGCCAGATGACGAAGGCCAGCTTCGCGAACTCGGACGGCTGCATGTTGAACACGCCGACCCCGAGCCACCGGGTGCTGCCGTTGACCTCGCGCCCGATGCCGGGAACCAGCACCAGGGCGAGCAGCGCCACCGCGACGATCATGAGGGCCGGACCCGCGCGCTCCCAGAGCCGGAGCGGGACCCGCACGGCGAACACCAGCGCGGCTGCCGCCACCGCGACGTGCATCGACTGGCGCCAGAAGTAGTGGAGCGGGTCCCCGTACGCCCGCGCCGCGATCGACGTGGACGCGGACGCCACCATGACGAGACCGAACGCGGTCAGCGCGGCCACCACGAGAACGAGCGTGACGTCGTAGCGCCAGGCGAACGCCGTGCGGTCGACCGCAAGGTCCCGCGGCAAGGCCTGCGGTCCGCTCGTCTCGCTCACGGCGCGGTCCTGCGCAGCACCAGTCGCCGAAACGCCTCTCCGCGGGCCTCGAAGTCCGCGAACATGTCGAAGCTCGCGCACGCGGGGGAGAACAGGACGCTGTCGCCGTCGCGGGCGGTCGCCGCCGCGAGGTCCACGGCTGGCGCGAGGTCCGTCGCATGCCTCACCTCGGTGCAACCGCCGAGCGCCGCCTCCAGGCGGGGCGCATCGCGCCCGATGAGCACCGCGCACCGCACGTGGCGGCTTACCGGCCCTCGCAGCGGCGAGAAGTCCGCTCCCTTGCCGACTCCGCCGGCGATCAGCACCACCGGTCCGCGCGCGCCGATCCCTTCGATCGCCGCCACCGCCGCCCCGACGTTCGTGCCCTTGGAGTCGTTGATCCAGCGCACCCCGTCGCGCACGGCGACCGTCTCGCAGCGATGCGGCAGGCCCGTGTACGCCTTCACCGCGGATGCCATGGCACCGACCCGGAGCCCGATCGCATCGCCCAGGGCGAACGCGGCCAGCACGTTGGCGACGTTGTGCATGCCCGCAAGCGGCACCGCCCCGACCGGCATGACGGAATCGCCGCGCCGCACGACCTTCGCCGCGTCCCCGTGCCCGTCGACGTACCAGTGCGCGCCGGGGCGGGGGCTCGTGCTGAAGCCGATCCTCCGGCATCGGTCGCCGCCGAGCCGCGCCACCAGCGGGTCGTCCAGGTTCGTGACCACCACCGTGTCGCCTCCGAGCGCACGGCTCTTGGCCGCGACGTAGGCGTCCAGGGTCTCGTAGCGATCCATGTGATCGGCGCTGATGTTCAGCACCGCGGCCGCCGCCGGGCGCAACGCGCCGGTCGTCTCGAGCTGGAAGCTCGAAAGCTCCAGCACGTAGAGCTCGTGCCCCCTTCCGAGCAGCGAGAGCGCCGGCGGTCCGAGATTGCCGCCGCTCCCCGCCCTCACTCCGTCGCTCCGCGCCATGGCCGCCACCAGCGACGTCACGGTGCTCTTGCCGTTCGAGCCGGTGATCGCGACCACGGGCGCGTCGGCCGCGCGGGCGAAGAGCTCGATGTCGCCGACGATCGGCACGCCGCGCGCCGCCGCCGCCCGCAATGCCGGCTCCCGCACCGACACGCCGGGGCTGACGACGATCTCCGCCGCGGCGTCGAACACCGGTGCTTCGAAGCCGCCGCAGCGGACCTCGACCTCGGGGAACTCCGACTCGACCTCGGCCCGGCATGGCGGATGCTCGCGCGAGTCCACCGCGACGATCCTCCGCCCCGGCTCGCCCGCGCCACCCGGGCGTCCCGGGCCGGAAAGGTGGCGCACGCACGACAGCCCGGTCGCGCCCAGTCCGACCACCAGCACGTGTCCGGCCGGCCACGCGGCGGGCGCCTCGCCCGGTCCGGCGGTGTCGATGGTCTGATGCGCGTTCATGCCGCCGTCACCGAATCTTGAGCGTCGACAGTCCGACCAGGACGAGGACGACGGTGATGACCCAGAACCGCACGATCACCCGCGGCTCCGGCCACCCCTTCAGCTCGAAGTGGTGGTGCAGCGGCGCCATGCGGAACAGCCTCTTCCCGGTGAGCTTGAACGACGCGACCTGGAGGATCACCGACAGGGTCTCCATCACGAACACGCCGCCCATGATCAGCAGCACGAGCTCCTGGCGGACGAGGACGGCGACGATCCCGAGCGCGGCGCCGAGCGCGAGGGCGCCGACGTCGCCCATGAAGACCTGCGCGGGGTAGGTGTTGAACCACAGGAAACCGAGCCCGGCCCCCACGATCGAGCCACACAGGACGACGATCTCGCCGGCGCCGGCGATGTGCGGAAAGCCGAGGTAGCCCGAGAAGTTCGCGTGGCCGGTGACGTAGGCGAAGATCCCGAGCGCGCCCGCGACCATCACGGTGGGGAGGATGGCGAGGCCGTCCAGCCCGTCGGTGAGGTTCACCGCATTGCTGGAACCGACGATGACGAAGTACGTGAGCACCACGTAGCCCCAGCCCAGATCGAACACGACGTTCTTGAAGAAGGGGACGATGAGCTGGGTTTCGACGGGGAGCTCGGCGGTGTGATAGAGGAAGACGGCGCATCCGAGGCCGACCGCGGACTGCCAGAAGTACTTCTGCCGTGCCGGCAGGCCCCTGGGGTCGCCGCGCACGAGCTTGCGGTAGTCGTCGGCCCAGCCGATCGCTCCGAACAGGAGGGTGACCAGCAGCACCACCCACACGAACCGGTTGCCCAGATCGGCCCAGAAGAAGGTGCTGGCGGTGACCGCGATGAGGATGAGCGCTCCGCCCATCGTGGGCGTGCCGGTCTTGGCGAGATGGGACTGCGGTCCGTCGTTGCGCACCGTCTGGCCGATGTGCGACCGGGTGAGGCGGCGGATCACGAACGGCCCCACGATGAGCGAGATCGCGAGCGCGGTCAGCGCTCCCAGGATCGCGCGCAGCGTCAGGTACTGGAAGACGTTGAAGCCGCTGTGCGTCGCGGCCAGCCATTCGGTCAGGGAGAGCAGCATCAGCGCGCCTCTCGCGCGATCGCCTCGACCACGCGTTCCATCGCCATCGAGCGCGACCCCTTGACGAGCACCGTCGCGCCGTCCGGCAGCTCGTCGCGGAGCCGGTCGACCAGCGCGGCGCAGTCGGGGAAGTGGGTCGCGCCGTCGCCGAACGCGCGCGCGGCCTCGACGCTGAGCTCTCCGACGACGAGCAGGCGCTGCACGCCATGGCGCCGCGCGTCGCACCCGGCTTCCGCGTGCAGGCTCCCCCCCCCCCGGCGCCGCCGCGCCGTGCGGGCCGGGCTTCGCGCCGAGCGCCGGGAGGCCGGCCCGGAGCGAGACGGGATTGGCGTTGTAGGTGTCGTCGATGATCTCCGCGCCCCGGGGGCCGCGTTTCGACTCCAGGCGCCCCTTTTCCGGCCGCACGCAGGCAAGCCCCTCGCGGATCGCGTCGAGGCCCGCGCCCGCCGCGATCGCCGCCGCCGCGGCGGCGCCGGCGTTGAACGCGTTGTGTGTCCCGGCCAGCGCGAGGACGATCTCCACGCTTCCCACCGGGGTATCGAGCGAGACGTGCGTCGGCCCCGCGCCCGGCCGCACACGCACCCGCACATCCGCATCCGCGCCGGCGCCGAACGAGATGCAGCGTCGCGGTCGCGCCAGCCCCCGCCACAGCTCCGCGAAGGAGTCGTCGGCGTTGACGACCGCCACCGCGTCGTCGGGCAGACCCTCGAACAGCTCTCCCTTCGCGCGCGCGACGCCCTCCACGCTCCCGAACCCTTCGAGGTGCGCGGGCGCGCACTGGGTGATCACTCCCACCGACGGCCGGGCGAGAGCGGTGAGCGACGCGATCTCGCCACGGTGGTTCGCCCCGAGCTCGACCACCGCGGTGCGGTGCCCGGCATCGAGGCCGCAGAGCGTGAGCGGGACTCCGATCTCGTTGTTGAGGTTGCCGCGGGTCGCGGACACCGGACCCTGGGTGCGGAAGATCGAGGCCACCATCTCCTTGACCGTCGTCTTGCCGTTGCTGCCGGTGATGCCGACGAGGACGAGGTCGCGGAAGCGTCTTCTCCATGCCGCGGCAAGCTCGCCGAGCGCCCGCACGGAATCGCGCACGAGAATGAACGGAATCGGTGCCGGTGCATCCGGCTCGCGCTCGACGAGCGCCGCCGCCGCGCCGCGCGTTGCCGCCGCGCCGACGAAGTCGTGCCCGTCGAACCTCGGTCCGCGCACCGCCACGAACAGCGCGCCGGCCGCAGTCGTGCGGGAATCGGTGCTGACGCCGTGAAACGCCGCGTCCTCCCCCGCGGCACGGAGTCCGAGGGCCGCCGCCGCCTCACCGAGACCCATGCGGATCACCGCCGGCCCCCCAGCGCGTGGCGCGCCGACGCGACATCGCTGAACGGCAACCTGACGCCGTCGCGCTCCTGGGTGGTCTCGTGGCCCTTGCCGGCGACCAGGACCACGTCGCCGGCGCTCGCTCCGGTCACCGCGCCGTGAATCGCCCGCGCGCGATCGCGCTCGATCCGCACCGCCCCCGGCCGGTCGAACCCCTCCATGATGTCGGCGACGATCGTGTCGCCGTTCTCGCGGCGGGGATTGTCGTCGGTGACGACGACCCGGTCGGCGCCACGCTCGGCCGCCTGCGCCATCTGCGGGCGCTTGCCCCGGTCGCGCTCGCCGCCGCAGCCGAACACGCACCACAACATCCCCGTGCACAGCGGCCGGAGCGCGGCCAGCGCGTTGCGCAGCGCGTCCGGGGTGTGGGAGTAGTCCACCACGACGAGGGGGCACGAGCCGCCGCCGAGGCGCTGCATCCGGCCCGCGAGCGGCTCGACGCCGCCGGGCCGCCGGGGCCCCGCGGCCAGCCGGTGCCCATGAAGGCAAGCCACCGCGACCGCGGCGAGCAGGTTGCATGCGTTGAAGCGCCCGAGAAGCCGGGTAGCCAGCGCGCCGCTCCCCCAGGGCGTTGCGACGTGCAGCGAAAGCTCCTGTCCTTCCTCGACGATGCGGCCCTCGACGACCGCGGTGGTGGCCGTCGCGGGGCGCCCGCCGGCGAGCGTCAGTCCAACGGATTCGATACCGGCGGGCATCGTGCCGATCAGCTCGCGACCGAACCGATCGTCGACGTTGACCACCGCGTGGGTGAGGCCCGGCACTTCGAACAGGGACGTCTTGGCGCGCGCGTAGGCGTCCATGTCCGGGTGATAGTCGAGGTGATCGCGGCTGAGGTTGGTGAACACCGCGGTGTCGACGCGGACTGCCTCGATGCGACGCTGGTCGAGGGCGTGCGACGAGGCCTCCATGGCGAGCATGTCGATGCCGGCGTCGCGCAGCGCCGCGAGCCGGCGGTGTATCTCGATCGGACCCGGGGTGGTGAGGGCCGCAGCCTCGAGTCGTTCCAGGGGTCCGGCGCCCAGCGTGCCCATCACCGCGCATCGTTCGCCGCAGGCTCGGGCCGCGAGATGCGTGACGCTCGTCTTTCCGTTGGTTCCGGTCACCGCCACGACGGTCAGGTGCTCCGACGGGTCCGCGAAGAAGCGCGACGCGGCATGCCCGAGCGCGCCGGCGATATCGGGGACGGTGACGACCACCGCCCCCGCGTCGAGGCGCACCGGTGCCCGCTCGCCCTCGGTGACGACTGCCGTGGCGCCGGAAGAGACCGCGCAGGCCGCGAACCGGCGGCCGTCGACCCGCAGACCCCGGCGTGCGAAGAACACCGCTCCGGGAACGGCGGCACGAGAGTCGTCGCACACCGCCGTCACCGTTCGGTCGAGTCCGGGGGGGATCGACGCGTACCCCTCCAGGAGCGCGCCCAGGCTCGGACCGGACGATGCTTCGAACGCGGGCACGATCACGGGGTCCTCTCCGCTGCCGGTTCCGGCGCTGCCGCGGCGACGCTGATCACGGGGCCTCGGATCGTCTCCGGGTCGTCGGGGGCGATGCCGAGAACGCGCAGCGAACCGCCCACGATCTCCGAGAACACCGGGGCCGCGACCGCGCCGCCGTCGTAGCCGCCGCCCGCGGCTCGGTAGTGGGCGTCCCCCCCGGGCTCGTCGATGACCACGACCACCGAGAGTCTCGGATCGCTCATCGGCGCCAGCCCGGCGAACGCGGAGTGATAGCGATCCTCGCTGTACCCGCCCGCCTCCGACTTCCTGGTCGTGCCCGTCTTGCCGCCGGTGCGGTAGCCGGCGACACGCGCGCGGCCGCCCGTGCCTCCCGGCTCGACGACCAGCTCCAGCATCTCCAGGATCTCGGCCGCGACGGTGGCGGGCAACGCCTGCGAAGCGCTCGGCACGCCGTCGATCCTGACGAAGCTCACGTCCGTCAGCACGCCGCCGTTGCCGAGCGCGGCGTAGGCGCGGGCCATCTGCAGCGGGGTGGCGGCCAGTCCGTACCCGTACGACAGGGTGACCCGGTGAATCTCGCCCCAGTCGACGAAGTCGGTCAGCGTCCCTTCCCGCTCCCCGGGGAAGCCGCTCGCGGTGAGGGTCCCGAACCCGACCTTGTGGAGCATCTGCCAGAGATCGGCGGGATGCAGCTCCAGCGCGAGCTTTCCGGCTCCCACGTTGCTCGACTTCTTGATGACCTTCCGGACGTCGATGACGCCGTAGTTGCGGATGTCCCAGACGGTGTGCCGGCCGACCCTGAGGAAACCGGGACGCGTGTCGAGGACCGTGTCCGGACGGACGATGCCCGCCTGCAGCGCGGCGGCGACCGTGAACGGCTTGATGGTGGAGCCCGGCTCCAGCAGATCGGTGACGGCACGATTGCGGAAGCGCCAGCTCGACCGATCGCCCCGATCGTTCGGGTTGAACGAAGGCAGATTGGCGATTGCGAGCACCTCTCCGGTGCGCACGTCCAGGACCACGGCGGAGCCGGCGCGGGCACGGTGGAGCTGCACCCCCTGCACCAGCGCCCGCCAGGCCAGCGACTGGATCCGCCGGTCGATGCTCAGGACGATGTCGCTCCCCGGCCGCGCGGGACGGATCCTCTCCAGGTTCTCCACGATCCTTCCAAGCCGGTCCTTGACGACCCTTCTGGCACCGTTCTCGCCCGACAGGGCCTCGTCGAACGCGAGCTCGAGCCCCTCCTGGCCCGTGTCGTCGATGCCGGTGAATCCGAGGACGTGGCTGGCCGCCGCGCCCATCGGGTAGTAGCGGCGGTACTCGGGCTTGAGATGCACCCCCTGCATTTCCAGCGCGCCGACGGCTTCGGCCACGGAGGGCTCGACGTGCCGGCGCAGGTAGGCGAACTCGCGCTCGGCGCGGTCCTCCATCACCTGCTCGATGGAGCCCGGGTCGAGGGCGAGCGCCAGCTCCAGATCCGGCCACTTCGGGCGTGAGCCCTCGAGCTTCTTCGGGTTCACCCACACCGACGCGAGCGGAGTGCTGACCGCGAGCGGCTCGCCGTTGCGATCGAGGAGCATCCCGCGATGAGCCGGGATCGTCTCGACGCGCGTGTGGCCGTGGCGAGAGGGGAGCCCCCCGGGATGCGCGGGGTTCGTGTCGACGGGCGGGGGGCGGGCGTCCCCCTCTTCGGTGAGGAACGTCTTGTGGTTGAGCTGAAGGTCGACGACGCGCCAGATCAGCCCCGCCGCAAGCGCAACGACGCACGTCGCGACGATGCGTCGCCGGTGCAGGAACGATCTCGCGACTGCCGGATCCGACGACTGACTGTGCATCATTCGATCTCCTCACTCGGCGGCGACGAGCACGGTCGCGCCGGCGCGGGACAGGTGGAGGTCCAGCTTCTGCGCGGCGAGCCTTTCGATTCGATCGCTCGCGGCCCACGTGCTCTGCTCGATCTGGAGCCGGCCCCATTCGACCTGGAGCCGATCGCGTCGGGCTTCGACCTCGTCGAGCTCGACGAACAGGCTCCGGCGCTCGTGGTGCGTGCGCACGACCGCCACCGCGCTCGCGACCACCGCGACGAGCAGGACGCAGACCACGATCGCGGCTCGCATCACCGTCTCCGCTCGGCCACCCGCAGCATCGCGCTGCGAGCCCGCGGATTCGCCGCGACCTCGTCCGCGCGCGGGCGCCGGGCACGCGCGAGCGGGGCCATGGCGCCGGCAGGGCGTGAGGTGTGAACGACCGGCAGGCGACGCGGGAGGGTGTCGGCCGCGCCGTCGCCCCGCATGAAGCGCTTGACGACGCGGTCCTCGATGGAGTGGAAGCTGATCACGACGAGCCGCCCGCCCGGAGCGAGCACCTCGGGCGTCGCCGCGAGCCCGCGCTCGAGCTCGCCCAGTTCGTCGTTGACGTGCATCCGAATCGCCTGGAAGGTGCGGGTCGCGGGATGCGCGCGGGTGCGCGGCCCGCCGCCGCGCACGACGGCCGCGACGATGGCCGCAAGCCGCCCGGTGGTCGCGACCGGAGTGCCCCGGATGCGCTCGGCCACGACCGCACGGGCGATGCGCCGTGCCGCGCGTTCTTCGCCGAGGCTGCGCAACACCCGCTCGATCTCGCGCTCGGAGGAGCGCGCGAGCCAAGTGGCCGCGGACATGCCGGCGCCCTGATCCATCCGCATGTCCAGGGGACCGTCGTTCAGGAAGCTGAATCCGCGCTCCGGCTGGCCGAGCTGAGGGGAGGAGACCCCGAGGTCCATGAGCACCGCGTCGACGCGACCGGCAAGGCCGGCGGCGGCCACGACCTCTCCAATTGCGCCGAAGCGGGCGTGGACGACCGAGAGCCGCGGGTCGGAACGGGCGAGATCGCGGGCGGCCGCGATCGCCTGCGGATCCCGATCCATCGCCAGCACCCGGCCCTCGGGCCCGATGCGGTCGAGCACTGCGCGGGTGTGCCCGCCACGCCCGAACGTGCAGTCGACGTAGCGCCCGCCCGGACGCGGCGCGGCGGCCTCGACGACCTCGTCGAGCATGACCGGAACGTGCTCCGACACTTGAGCGCCCTTGTCGTGCAATGTTCGTTCGGGCCGCCGGCAGGCAACGCGGGCGAGGCCCCGGCGGCGGCGCTGCCCGGGAGACCGGCTCCAGGCCGGCGCGGGCATCACCCGACCCGCCCCCGGGTGTCCGCCTGCCCGGTGCGCCGGCGACGTCCCGGCCCGTGCGGCGCCCGCGGGCCGGACCGCGTCACATCGCGTCGGTTCCGGCTGCCCGGTCCCCGTCGCGCGCTGCGTCCTCGCGGTCCCTCCCCCTGACGGGAGGGGTGTCCGGATTCGAAGGCCTGTGACGCATCGCCTGTTCAATGCAGTGATCCAGGGTCGCGGGGGTCGATGAGCGAAGCGCCTGGCGCGGCCGGCTCACGAGACCGCCGGCGGACCGGTACGGCTGCTCAGCGCCGCGCGAACCCGGTCCTTGTTCCGAGCGAAGGCTTCGGCGCTGCGCTCGCTCCACCTGGACTCGTCCCACAGCTCGAACTTCTCGGTCTGGCCGACCATTCGCACCTGCTTGCCGAGGCTGGCGTGCCGGCGCAGCGGCGGAGGGATCAGCAGGCGGCCATGGGAGTCGATCTCGCAGTCGTTGGCGTTGCCGATGACGAGCCGGCACGCCCACTCCGCCTTGGCCCTGGCCTCGTCGTCGGCCTCCGGCTTCAGGTCGGGATGACCGCGCAGCCTCTCCTCGATGCGCTGCCACTCCGGAAGGGGGTACACCATCAGGCAGTCCTCGTACTCGCCCGTGGTGATCACCATCTTGAGGCCGGACTCGGCCATGAGGCACTCGCGGTACCTCTTCGGCACCGCGATCCTGCCCTTGGCGTCCATCGTCAGTTGGTGGTTGCCGCGAAACACCGGAGCCCTCGCAGCCGGAATTGCACTTCAGACCACCCTAGCCCATATCAATTCAGAATTTCAACCAAAATGAGCATGAGAATCCCACCGTAACTACCTGTTTTTGGAGGGCGACTTGCGTGGAACTGGATGTAACTTCTCAGGAAATTGCGTAATAATCTCTAATTTTCAATATATTATAGAGATATATTCACGTCCTTTATGACATCTTTCCCGATTTTCCGGAGTCCACCCTCGATGCCGGCCGGTACGGGCCCGGAATCCACCGCGGCCCACCCGCGGTCGGACGGCACGCGTTGCACGTCCCCGCGCCCGGCAGTACGTCCGAGTCGCCGCCGCTCTGCGTTCCACTTCGCAGTCGCCCGCATTGGCGCCTGCCTGAGTATCCGCCCGTTCGATGCAGTCACATTCAGCTCGAGCGATCTCCGGCCCCGAGAGGCGTGCGTACCGTGGTCCGCCTGATTGATTGCCCACCCAGTCGCGCGGCTGGTCGACGCCCCGTGCAGTCGTAGCCGACGGGCTGGGCGTTGCTCCCCCGCGCCTCGTGGGTCGGGGCGGCGAAGTCCGGCACGTGCATGGCGTGGCGGTCGGCGGCGCGTCGGCGCGCCCGCTCCTCGACGATGAAGGCGGGCCACCTTGTGGTGGGACGACGTGCATCTCGATGCAAACGAGATTCGGCTTCCGGACAGCAAGACGGGACCGCGAGTGGTTCCGCTTTCTCCGGCGGCCGGGAGAGTTCTCGCGAAGCTGCCGCGCGTCCCCGGCAATCCCTGGGTCGTTGCGGGTCGTCGACGCGGCACGCGGTTGTCGCATATCACGTACTACTGGTACCAGGTGCGCGAGCCGGCGGGGCTTGCGGATGTCCGCATTCACGACCTGCGGCACTCGTTCGCCTCGCGAGCGTTGGCGCTTGGCGAAAGCCTGCCGATGATCGGCAAGCTGCTCGGGCACACCAAGATGCAAACGACGGCCCGCTACGCCCATCTCGCGCGAGATTCGATCAGGGAATCCGCAGCCCGGGTCGCCGCCAGCATCGGGGCGGACATCGCACCCGGATTCTTCGCGTCATCCGAGCGGTGCGACACACGAGCCGCGCAATAGCCGCAACTCGGAAGAAACGCGGCGAGAGCCGGGGTGTCCGACTCGAGGACACCGGGCCGGCAATGCCTGTCGAATCCGGGGGGCACGCCGCAACTCGACGCAGTTCGCTTGCGAAATGCTTACGGTGTGCCGTGGAGAGGAAGCGGGAGCCGACCTGTAAGCCGGGTTCTGTCGAAGGCAGCCATTCATCTGCGACGTGCGTCACCGCACGCCTGTAGCGACCTACCCGGGAGCGGCGCGGGCCACGCCTCGTCGCACACTGGCGACGTGCTCCCCTATTTGGTCTTGCTCCGGGTGGGGTTTACCCTGCCACCGGTGTCACCACCGGCGCGGTGCGCTCTTACCGCACCTTTTCACCCTTACCTCGCGTCCTTGCGGACGTACAACGCGCATACTGCGCGCGCCGCAACTGCGCCGAAGCGCGAAGTCGAGGCGGTCTGTTTTCTGTGGCACTTTCCGTGGGCTCGCGCCCCCCAGGCGTTACCTGGCACCCTGCCCTTCGGAGCCCGGACTTTCCTCCGCTCCGCGTCGAAGCGGCGACTGCCCGGTCGACTCCCGCCAGGGACAGTGTGACACGTGAGCGGCGTGTTTCAAGCACACAGCGTTCCTCGCCCACCCCTGGGAGCGCGGGCGTCCCGCCCGCCCGGGCCGAAGGCCCGCTATGGACGACCCGCCGAAGGCCCACGGTTGTTCATGCGGGCGAGACGCCCGCGCTCCCAGGAACTGAACGGACGCGGTTGCGGCCGGCTCCGGCTACTCACGCTCGCGGACCGCAGTCCGTAGGTCGGATTAGCGCAGCGTAATCCGACATGAATCATGGCCTTGCAGGGCCGGATGTCGGATTACGCCTTCGGCTGATCCGACCTACGGAACCACGGAGCCGCGTTAACCGAACACCAATGCCTGGGAGCGCGGGGGTCCGGCCCGACCGGACGCGGGTGCGGCCGGCCGCGGCTACTCGCGCCCCCGCGCCGCCCCCAACTCCAGCGCGCGGCGATACAGCACGTTCCGCGACCGCCCGGTCAGCCGCGCCCCAACCGCCGCCGCCTGCCGCACCGCGACCCCTTCGTCGAGCATCGCCCGGAGAATCGAATCCGTCATGTCTTCGTCGGCCGTCCCGGTCACGCACCCGCGCACGACCACCACGAATTCGCCTCTGGCCGGGATGCCGCCGGTGCGGACCCGGTCCAGCAGATTGTCGAGGCGTCCCGTGGCGACGGACTCGAACCGCTTGGTGAGCTCGCGAGCGACCGCCGCCTCGCGATCGTTCCCGAACGCTGCGCACAGATCGGCCAGAGCGTCCGCGATTCGATGCGGCGCCTCGTAGAACACCATCGTCCTCTGCTCACCGGCCAGCGTCTCCAGCACGCGCAAGCGCCGCGAACGGCGTGGCGGCAGGAATCCCTCGAAGGTGAAGCGGTCGGTGGGAAGTCCGGACACGCTGAGCGCCGCGGTGACCGCGCTCGGCCCCGGAACGCAGTGCACCGGTACCTGATTCGCGCGCGCTTCGCGCACCAGCACGAATCCCGGGTCGCTCACGAGCGGCGTCCCGGCATCGCACACGAGAGCGAAGCGCTCCCCCTCCAGCAGCCGGGAGAGGATTCGCGGCGTCTCCTCGCGTTCGTTGTGCTCGTGAAAGGCCCCGGTCGGCGTCGCGATGGCGTAGCGGTCGAACAGCTTCCTCGTCCGCCGGGTATCCTCCGCGAGCACCGCGTCGACCTCGCGCAGCACCGTGCATGCGCGCGCCGACAGATCGTCGAGATTCCCGATCGGGGTCGCCACCACGTACAGTACGCCGAGCGTCCCGCGCGCCGCCACGTCCGGACTCTCCACCACGAGCGATGGCGCAGTGTAGCGTAGCCGTCCGGCAGCGGACGGGAGGTCGGCGCGGGGCGGCGAGGGACGACCGGGCGCAAGCTGGCTCCGCCGGGGCGATTGGTTCAGAATCGCCGACGGGCAAAGTCTCCGATGCCGTCGCGGCACCAGCACAGCTCAGCCCGATCGATACCGATCCGTCTTGCGAAGGAGGCGGCAGGCTCGAGCAGAATCGCGCCCGAAGCGGGGTATGGGTGGAGATTTCGCAGCGTTCACGATTTCGCGAACAGCGGACACGAGCGAGCCGAACCGTTCGATGAAGGCCATTCTTCTCGTCGCGATATCTCTCGGCGTGCTCGTGGCGTGCGAGACGCCGCAGGTGCGCGAGACGGACCAGGCCGTGACGGAATCCACGGCGCTCGAGCTAGTCGCCGATGGCCGCCACCGGGAAGCCGCACTCCAGTACGTGGCCCTGTCGCGAGCCGCCGAAGGGGCACTCGCCCAGAAGCTGATGTTGAATGCCGTCGCGCTCCTCCTGGACATCGGGCGCACGGACGATGCGTCCGCTCGGCTGGACGAGCTCTCCGAACAGATCCTCGCCGACCATCTGGCGCCGCGGCGCAACCTCCTGGCCGCGGACCTCGCGCTCCGGCGGCGGGAGCCGGACAGAACCATCGAGCTGCTGTCGGCATATCCGGCCGAACGATTCGGCCCGGAGTCCGCCACGAAGCTCCACCTGCTCCGGGCGCGCGCCTACGAGGATACCGGGCGGTTCATGGACGCGGCGCGCGCGCGCAACGCGCTCGATGCCGCACTCTCCGACGACACCCGGCGGGCCACGAACCACAGCGCGCTGTGGGATGCGCTGATCCGGACGAACCGCATCGAGCGGAATCGGGCATTGACTGTCGCGGCCGGTACCCTGGTCGGCTGGCTTCGACTCGCGGAGGTCCTCGACGAGCATCGGTCCGCTCCGGCCGCGCTCGAGGGCGCGCTGCACCGGTGGCAGGGGGAGTTCCCCGACCACCCGGCAAACCTGGAAATCGTGGCCGCGATGCTCGGCGCGGTCCGCGCCACGGTCCGCCGACCGACCCGCATCGCGCTGCTGCTGCCCTTTCACGGCGACTTCGCCGAAGCGGCCGACGCGGCCCGGGATGGCTTCCTGGCCGCCTGGTATGCGGACACGGCAAACGTGCAGCGCCCGGCCATCGCAATCCACGACACGTCGTACGAAGCGATCGACGTCGTCTACGCCCGCGCGGTCGAAGCGGGTGCGGACTTCGTCGTCGGTCCGCTGCAGCGCGGGCCGGTCACGTCGCTGGCGTGCGGCGACACGCCCCTCGTCACCACCCTGGCACTGAACGAGATTGACGACGTCGACGCGTCCGAAGAGGAACGAAACGACCGCTGCGGACCCGATCGGACCGTGCCGGAGCTCTACCACTTCACGCTCCTGCCCGAGGCCGAAGCGCGCCAGGTCGCCGAAAGGGCGTGGATCGGCGGATACTCGAAGGCGATCGCGTTCACCCGCGACGGGCCATGGGGCGCGCGGGTCTTGCGCGCCTTCGTCGATGAATGGGAACGGCTCGGCGGCATCCTGCTCGATAGCCGCGTGCTGGCCCGCGACGCGACCGACACCGGCAACCTGGCCGCGGGGGCCCTCGGTGTCCTCGGCAGCCGCGAGCGTGCACGCGAGCTGGGACGCATCATCGGCCACGAAGTGGAATTCGAACCGCGCCGCCGACAGGACATCGACCTCGTGTTCATGGCCGCATTTCCCGCCGACGCCCGACAGCTCATGCCGCAACTTGCGTTCCAGCACGGCGTGGACCTGCCCGTCCATGCCACCTCGCACGTGTGGTCCGGCGTGCCCGATTCCACCAACGACCGCGACCTCGACGGAGTGGTGTTCGGCGACATGCCCTGGCTGGCCGCGCCGAGCGAAACGGATCGCCGCTTGCGCGAGCAGGTCGAGACCGTGCTCGCGGGAGGCGACACGGCCCTGCTGCGGCTGTACGCATTCGGCGCCGACGCGTACCGGCTCGCGACCGGACTGTGGCGCCTCGCCGACGAGCGACCCGCGAGCATCGATGGACACACCGGTCGGCTGGCCCTGGCCGCCAATCACCGAATCTCGCGCAGGCTCACATGGGCGCGGTTCGTCGACGGGATTCCCGCGCCCTGGGAACCGGAGGGCTCGGGCATTGAACCATCGAAGCCATCGCCGGTCCGATAGGCCCGACACGATCGGGCACGACGCGGAAGCGGCCGCGGAACGATTTCTCTCCCGGCGCGGTCTCCTGCCCGTCACCCGCAACTACCGGTGCCGGCGTGGCGAGATCGACCTCGTGATGCGCGACACCGATACTCTCGTGTTCGTCGAGGTGCGGCGGAGATCGAGCCGGGCGTTCGGCGGGGGGCTGGAGAGCGTGGGCGCACGCAAGCGGGCACGTCTCGTCGCGGCCGCGGAGCACTACCTCGTGATGAACCGGATCGGCGATGATCGATCGTGCAGGTTCGACGTGGTGGCCATCGACGGACCGTTTCCGCACACCACGATCGAGTGGGTTCGCGACGCATTCGATACGTAGAATTGGTGGCGCATCATGCGGCGCAGGGTTCGAATTCGGAGGACTGGCATCATGAAGTTCCGCAAGGCGGCAGCAATGGCGGTCTCGCTGCTCTGCGTCGTGGCGCTCCAGGGCTGCGCGGGCGTGACGGCGACAGGAGCGGCGATCGGGGGCGTGGCCGCTCAGGATCGGCGCACACCGGGCACCCTTGTCGACGACGAATACATCGAGCTGAAGGTCCTTGCTGCGATCAACAAGGACGACACCATGGCGAGCCAGACCCACGTCAACGTCACGAGCTTCAACGGCCTGGTGCTGTTGACGGGCGAAGCTCCGGGCAAGTCGCTGCGTGATCGCATCACCGAGATCACCCGAAGCACGCCGGGTGTCCTCGCGGTGCAGAACGAGATCGGGCTGCTGGCGCCGAGCACGCTCGTGGCGCGGACGAACGACACCCTGGTCACCGGCAAGGTCAAGCTCGCGCTGCTGCGCGGCATGGAGATCAGCTCGGCGCGAGTCAAGGTGGTCACCGAGCGGGGAGCCGTCTACCTCATGGGTCTTCTGAGGCAGGACGAGGCCGATCGGGCCACCGGGATTGCGCGGCGCGTGCCGGGTGTTCAGCGCGTGGTGAAGGTCATCGAGTACATCGAGTGACGGGGACGAGCGCCCGGTAGAGGGAGGCGTCTCGCGAAGCCAGGGCCCCGCGAGAATCGGGGGCCGACGCCGCCGCGCGTCATTTGACGACCTTCAGACTGGGCCTCTTCTGTCGCTCCGGGGGCGGGCTGTGGTCGCTCTGCGCTTCGGGGAACGACATCCCCGTACCATTCTCGCGAGCCATGATCGCAAGCACCGCGTGCACCGGCACGACCACGTCGAAGGAAGTGCCGCCGAAACGGGCGCTGAATTCCACCCACTCGTTGCCGAGGCTGAGCCCTCGAACCGCAGTGGGGGAGATATTGAGCACGATCTTCCCTTCCCGAACGCTGGAGGTCGGGACCCGGACCTGGTCCTGCCGCGCATCGACGACGATCTGCGGAGTCAGGCCGTTGTCGGTGATCCATTCGTTCACGGCCCGGAGCAGGTACGGACGGCTCGACGTCATCACGAATGCGTCCGTGGTCATGGTGCGGGCTCAGCCGCCGCGGAGCTCGTGCTCCGCCTCGGTCAGGCTCTGCGCGAACGCTTCGCGCTCGAAGATTCGGTCCGCGAAATTCTGCAGCGCCTTCGCGTGCGTGGGAAGGCGTACCCCGTATGCGGGCAGCCGCCACAGTATCGGAGCGAGGTAGCAGTCGACGAGCGAATAGTCGTCGGACATGAAGTAGGTCTTCTGCGCGAAGATCGGCGCGAGGGTCGACAGGTGATCGCGCAGGCATTTCCTGGCGGCGCTCGCCACTCCCTTTTCGCCGTTCTCCACGTCGTCGACGAGCGCGTAGAAGTCACGCTGCACGCGATAGCGGTACAAGCGGTTGCTGGCTCGCGCGACCGGGTCGACGGGCATCAACGGGGGATGCGGAAATCGCTCGTCGAGATACTCCATGATGATCTGCGGCTCGTACAGGACCAGATCGCGATCGACGAGGGTGAGGATTGCGCTGTACGGATTCAGGTCGTTCAGGTCCTCCGGCTTGTCGTCCATCGTCACGTGGTGGATTTCGACATTGATCGCCTTCTCGGCGAGCACGAAGCGAACCGCGTGACTCGACGGATCCGTCGGATCGGAGTACAGCGACATGACCGAGCGACGATTCGCCAGCAGAGCGGAGTCAAGATCCTTCATGAACCATCCGCGTGAGGTCTCGTCGCCCGCGCGGCCGGACCCGCGCGCCGAATCTCGTCGTCAATGGACATCCCTCCAGTATTCCTTGTAGAGCGCCCGAAATATCAGCGCAAGCACGATCAGAAAGAGGACAACCCAGAATCCCATGCGCTCACGGTCGAGGCGTGACGGCTCGCCGACGTAGACGAGGAAGTTCACGAGGTCCCGCATCGCCTTGCGGTACTCGCCCGGACGCAGCTCGCCGGACTCGGTGACCGTCAACCGGTCCACGACCGGCACGTGACTTCCGTCGGGCATCGTCGCGCTCTTGCGAACGAGGATGTCGTCGCCGTCCACGGCGAGGCCGAGCGCGTGCACTTCCCGCGCATCCGCCGGCGCCTCTCCCCGTACGTACTCCTGCCGGCCCTGCAGCGGAACGAGGGCGTGCGGCATGCCGACGTCCTCGAACACGACGTTGTTGACGCCAAACGGTCGCGAGGGATTCGGGTCCGCGTAGAACGTCGTGAGGTAGGAGTAGAGCCAGTCGGGACCCCGCGCGCGCGAGATGACGGACAGATCCGGCGGCGCGACCCCGAACCAGTTCCGGGCGGCCTCCGGACGCATCGCGATGCTCATGGGAGAGGTGACCTTGTCGGCCGCGAACAGCAGGTTCTCGCTCACCTGCTCGTCGGTGAGCCCAAGGTCGCGTCCCATGCGGTCATAGCGCATGAAGGCGAGGGAATGGCACCCCAGGCAGTAGTTCACGTAGAGCCCGGCGCCACGCTGCAGCGATGCACCGTCCTCGAGATTGACGTTCGCGTCGAGGAGTCCGAGATCGCCGCCCGCGCTCCACCCCGCCGGCGCCCAGGCCGAGAGCAGGAGGGCCATCGCGATGTGCTTCATGAGGTCACCCTCTCCGGCTCGACGTGCGACTCGTTGAGGCGCGTGTGCACCGGCAGCAGCAGGAACACGATGAAGTACCCCAGCGGCAGCAGCGCGCTCCACACCATCAGCGCCTGCTTCGATTCGTCGTAGCGGATCGAGTCGAAGATCATCAGCAGCACCACCAGCGCGAGGAACAGCCCGTAGCTGAACGCGGCCGTGCGTTCCTTCGAGTAGACCCAGAGCAGGATGAAGAACGCGAAGTACAGCTCGCCCAGGCGCAGCCCGAGCTCGGACTTTCCGGGCGTGGGCGGCTCGGTGCCGAGCCAGCCGAGAACGAGGAACGTCACCGCGAAGACGACCAGCAGTGCCATGAACAGCTTCGAGCGGTACCGCGCCGACTTCACCGGGTGCCGATCGAGCCACGGAATGATGAAGAAGACCAGCACCGCCGCGAACATCGCGATCACGCCCGTGAGCTTGTCGGGAATCGCCCGCAGGATCGCGTAGTACGGCGTGAAGTACCACACCGGGAGGATGTGCTCGGGCGTCTGCAGCGGATTGGCGGGTACGAAGTTCGCGCTCTCGAGGAACCACCCGCCGAACTCCGGCGCGTAGAAGATCACGATCGCGAAGAGCACCAGGAAGACGCCCACCCCCCAGAGATCCTTGACGGTGTAGTAGGGATGGAACGGGATTCCGTCCATGGGAATTCCGTTCGCGTCCTTGTTCTTCTTGATCTCCACCCCGTCGGGGTTGTTCGAGCCGACCTCGTGCAGCGCCATGAGGTGCGCGACGATCAGTCCGAGGAGCACGAGCGGAATCCCCACCACGTGAAGCGAGTAGAACCGGCTCAACGTCACGTCCGAGACCACGTAGTCTCCCCGGATCCACAGCGCCAGGGTCTCGCCGATGCCGAACGGCAACGCTCCGAACAGCGAGATGATGACCTGCGCGCCCCAGTACGACATCTGTCCCCACGGCAGCAGGTAGCCGAAGAACGCCTCCGCCATGAGACAGAGGTAGATGAGCATGCCGATCAGCCAGAGCAGCTCTCTCGGCGCCTTGTACGAGCCGTAGAGCAGGGCCCGGAACATGTGCAGGTACACGACGATGAAGAAGGCGGACGCGCCCGTCGAGTGCATGTACCGAATGAGCCACCCCCATTCGACGTCACGCATGATGTACTCGACCGACTCGAAGGCGAGCTCCGCATCCGGCTTGTAGAACATCGCGAGCCAGATGCCGGTGACGAGCTGGATGACCAGCACGAACAGCGCCAGCGACCCGAAGAAGTACCAGAGGTTGAAGTTCTTCGGCGCGTAGTACCGCGCCAGGTGCTCGTTCCACAGCTTGGACGCGGGGAACCGGGCGTCGGTCCACTCCAGGAGACCGGTCAGCAGGGCTTTCATCAGGCCGTCTCCCCGTCCTCGCCGATGCGGATCCGGCTGTCGCTCAGGTACATGTGAGGCGGCACCTCGAGGTTCAGCGGGGCCGGTACGCCCTGGTAGACCCTTCCCGCGTAGTCGAATCGGGAACCGTGACACGGACAGAAGAACCCTCCCTTCCAGTCCGCGCCGAGACCGCCCTGGCCCGCCCTGACGTAGGACGGCGCACAGCCGAGATGCGTGCACAGCCCGACCAGCACCAGGAACTCGGGCTTGATCGAACGGTGCTCGTTGCGGGCGTACTCGGGCTGCTGCGGCTCGTCGGAGGCCGGATCGCGCACCGTCGCGTCGAGCGTGGACAGGGTGGCGAGGGCATCCTCCGTGCGCCGCACGATCCAGACGGGCTTGCCGCGCCACTTCACCGTCAGGCGGGCCCCCGGCTCGAGCTTGGCGATATCGACCTCGACCGGCGCCCCGATGGCCCTGGCGCGTTCACTCGGTTGCCACGCCGATGCGAACGGCCACGCGGCGCAGGCCGCGCCGGCCCCCCCGACGACGGTCGCCGCTCCGGTGAGGAAGCGGCGCCTTGCGGTGTCCACCCCGTTGCTCATGCGTCATGCCGCTCCCGGTGACCCGGCCTGCCCGCACACGGACGCAAGGCCGATTGCAAACACTCCCACTGCGCCGTGCCGGGAGGCCGGACGCCACGCAGCGGACATTCCTGGTGGAAGAAATCTGTAGGCGAAGCCTGTTAAGAATCCTATAGGCACCCACGGAGGTCAAGAACCCGCCCTCCCCGGGGCCCTGCTCCGGGCGCACGCGAGCAGTCCGCACGGGCCGAGAGGGAGAGTCGGAGAGTCGCTCCGTGCGCGGTGCAGCCCGGGGGTGGCAAGGGAACCGGCCCGGAGCTCTACAGACTGGAAACGAGCTGCATCGCGCGCTCGCCGGTCCAGATGGTGGCGACGAGGATGCAGGGGAGAGCCACCGCCCAGCGCACCACCACGGTCCGCTTCGGAAAGTTCTTCGAGATGAGCATGAGGAGCGGCCAGAGCGCCAGGACGATCAGGAGCTGACCGACCTCGATGCCGACGTTGAAGGCGAGCAGGCTCTGCCAGAGATTGGGCGAATCGAGGTCGAGGACCTCGCTCAGCACGAACGAGAAGCCGAGACCGTGGAGCAGCCCGAGCAACGCCGTGACCAGTGTCGTCATGCGGTGCCCGACCGCGGTCAGCGAAACGGCGGCGGCATAGACGATGGACAGGGCGAGGCCGGGTTCGACCAGCGGGATGAACCACGTCCCCGCCGGCACGTGACCGAAGAAACCGAGGGTAAGGGTGACGCTGTGCCCGATGGTGAAGCCGGTCACCC
>MKWU01003482.1_pt1 | contig 20601 bp, 21 predicted proteins | sample 809101 | NCBI WGS metagenome assembly MKWU01 (sample SAMN05860141, study PRJNA318959) | sponge metagenome | host: Aplysina aerophoba | place: Slovenia: Piran, Adriatic Sea, Gulf of Piran | collected 2013-05-07
CGCGTCGCCCTCAAGGGAGACGGCGGCGTCCTTGCCGCTGAAGGAGGCGAGCGCCCCCTGACCCCGGAAGGAGAGGTTCCAAAACCCGGCAGCCTGGCTAACGCCACCGGTTCTCTGCCAACGGGACGGCACGGGTGAGCGCTTCACCGGCAACAGTGAGGTGATGAGTCGTCCCTCCTCCCGAAGGTTTCCTGGGGGGCACTCTCTGCCGAGGGGAATCTCTCGGGAATCAAGTACGTGACTCCATGGGGTAACCCCCTGGCTGCATCGGCCAGGCTGAATGGAGCAGGGCCGAAGTTTGACGACCGAAATCGGTCCGTCTGTCAACCACCGCAATGTCCGCTACCGGCTCCTGCCTGACTCGGCCAGGACGGCACGCCAGTGATTCGGCCTGGCGGGCGCCTGTCGGTTCATCCGGAATCACTTCCCGGTCAGGAGCCGGGAGGCCTGCCAACTCCATCGGGAGAATCCCGGACGCCACGACAAGCCGTCCGTCAGATCCTTCTGGCTGTGCAAGGAGTTCACCGGACTCGGGAACAGTGGGGAGTTCCCCTGGCTGAAGGAGTTTCCTTGGCTGTTGCCAGAGCCCCGCTTCAGGGCCGGAGGCCGGGACAACCCTCGGTCACTGTCCCTGACGGGGTGAGGATCAAGGGGGTCACCTCAGGCCCCCTGATAGAGGCACTCTTGACGCCGTAGGGTGGCCTCCGCATCGAACCAGCATTGCGCTGCCCAGAGCAGTTGGTTGCCCTCCAGATGCACCATGGCAAAATGACGCAGGGGACGGCCCTGTTCATCCTGGCAATGGCGGGGTACCGCGGCAGCGTTGAGATAGGCCGTGTTGTGGCGATCCAGCAAGAAGGAACGACGTTGCCCCCCACCCCTGATGCGATGATGCATATGGCCGAACACCACGAGAGGCAGGGGGCGGCGGCGGCGGATCCGGGTGATGGCGGCGGCCAGGTCCAGATCGCCCCAATCCCGTGCGGGGCGGCACCAGTCCCGACCGCAAGGATCCTGGGCCGTGCTCCCCAATCCCGTTGGCCCCACATGGGCCAGGAGCACCAGGGGATCCTGGGCCGATACGGTAGCTGCCGCCGTGGTGATCCGCGCAATGGAGGTCTCCAGAGGCACAGGACCCCAGACGGAGCGCACGGCAGCCGAAAGCACGTAGCCGCCGCCGGAACTGGCGGGACGACCGCCAACAACAGCCAGTCCAGGAGGCTCCAGCCGCCGCAGGCCCCAGCCACAATGCACGTCTCCCAGCAGATGCAACTGACGGCGCAATACCTCACCACCGGTATCTCGTGCGGCGTCATGGTTGCCCAGAACGCAGGCCACAGGATGGGGAAGCCTTGCCACCATCCGACTCATGCGGTCTTCCCCTTCCCCCAGATCGCCCACCACCAGCACCACATCCGGACCCAGGCGCTCCAGGATGAAGTCGTCAACGGCATCCCAGAGACCATGTAAATCTCCGGCGATGGCAATCCGCGTTGGGCAGCGGCCCATTCAAGGCTTCGTTAGGCTTTAACATCCTGCCTGGTCTTGTCTCCCGTGTTTGCCGCAGCGCCACTGCTGGAAGAGCGTCCCGGGTTGGGCCACGGACCCAGTCCAGGGACTCTTCCTGCTGCCATTGCGGAATTGCGGAAGCGGAGGCGGGCCGTCATCCTGGCGCACTACTACCAGGAACCCGAGATCCAGGATATTGCCGACTTTACGGGTGACTCCCTGGAACTCTCCCGGCGGGCAGCCGAGACGGATGCGGATGTGATTGTATTTTGCGGGGTTCACTTTATGGCGGAGACCGCCAAAATCCTCAACCCCTCCCGCCTGGTGCTGCTTCCCGACCTGGAGGCCGGCTGCTCCCTGGCTGAAAGTTGCCCCCCCGAAGCCTTTGCCAACTTCCGAGCGCAGTACCCTGACCATCTGGTGGTGAGCTACATCAACACGTCAGCAGCCATCAAGGCCCAGAGCGATTTGATTTGCACCAGCAGCAATGCCGTGGATCTGGTGCGCCAGCTACCGGAGGACCAACCCATCCTCTTTGCGCCGGACCGTAACCTGGGCCGGTGGGTGCAGCAAAAGAGTGGCCGCCCCATGGTGCTGTGGCCTGGCGGCTGTATCGTCCATGAAACCTTCAGTGAGGCAGCGGTTCTGACGCTGAAGCAGGCCCATCCGGAAGCGGCGGTGATTGCCCATCCGGAGTGCCAGGAAAATCTCCTGGATCTGGCTGATTTTGTCGGCTCCACCAGTCGTTTGCTGAGTCATATCCGTAGCGCCGATGCCCCAGCGTTCATTGTCTTGACAGAGCCGGGCATTCTGCACCAGATGCGCCGGTCCATGCCCAATACAACCTTTCTGGAGGTGCCAGGGCTGGATGGGTGCAGTTGTAATGCGTGCCCCCATATGCGTCGTAACAACCTGGCCAAGCTCTGGCGCTGCATGGAAACCCTGGAGCCCCGCATTGAACTACCGGAAGATCTTCGTCAGCGGGCTTTGGTTCCAATTCGGAGAATGCTGGACATGACCCGCCGCGCGGATTGTCGCCTCAATCAGTGACTGATGCTACATGGTCTTGTGGCACTCATCGCAGCGGTGGTGCGTAGCCCCGCCAGGATAAGGAAAACGGGTAACAGCGTAACGCTTTCAGCACCCATGCTCGTCAAGACCGTTATTGCCGACCTGCTCCGGGAAATGGAGTTTCTACACGGTCGCTGGGCCATGGCGTCTCGCGACTGGCAGACCCTGAACCATCAGACCATGCACACCAGGTTGCAGGGTGAGCTGCAACATTTACGTTCCCGTGTCCAACATATTGAAGGGATTGCCCAATCCCTCACCGTTGCCGGTGGCGAAGCCGTGAATCTGAGCCTGCTTCAGGCCCTCTGCAGAGCAGTCCTGAAAGGGAGTTACATACCTGACCGCACAGGCGGCTGATACCGTTTTCACAGATCATGGCGGTTTCTGCCGAAGAACGCCTCTCCCTGCGCAGAAGCCCCAACCCCGGAGGCCGGACTGTTGTTGGCTGCATTCAGGTCCGCGTTGTCGCATTGTCCTGGTGTCCGCAGCTCGTGCATTGAATTTTGACTGTGCAGGCCTGGACTCACGGTCCACGTGACCACCGCGTGAGCGCCTCTGCGAAGTGCAAGCGGCAGGGCATAGGTGACTCGTGTCTTGTAGGCGAGCATCTGCTCGATCTCGACTCACCCTGTACTCGGGACGGATCTGTTCAGCCCGGATTCGGCTTTGACGTTGGAGCCGGAGTTCTCCACGGCGCCAGTAGCACTGGCGGTCATTCCCTGAGGATAGAGTTTCTCCAACACCAGGAGACGAGCTTGGCTGGCGATGGCTCTGGTGAGCCTGTGCCCCCAGGTGTTGCCGATGTTCCGGATCTTGCGGTGCAGCTTCCCGATTCGCAACTTGATCCGGCGGCGGTTGGAGACCTTCTTCCGGCGAGCCAGCTTGCGCTGTACCCGTTTGAGTCCGGTTTGTTCCAGCTTGGGCTGAGGCTGCCGGTGAATCTCGGACGCGCCGTCGCTGTAGACCACCGCGCCACCTGTCCAAAGTGCGGTCCATGGCAGCTACCATGTAGCAGGCTCTGGACCTGGAGGTCGGTCCACCTTGTAGCAGACAGTGACATATCACGTCCCGGCTTCGTAGGAGAGCGTGGCCTTCGCGGGCCTGGCTCCCTCGTAGGAGTTACCACCTCTCCTGCGTAGTGTGACCGCGCCAGGATTCGGGATTCCGAGCTGGTCTTCTCCATAATCCTGGCAGACGAGAGAGAAAGACCCGTTATCTTGTGCGGTCAGGTTATGTAATTCCTTCCTGAAAGAGGGAGATGAGCGGCACTGCTCCCTCGGAAGCCTCGCCTAGCTGTGCCCATCCTTCGCCAGGTGGGGTCGGTCGTCTTCGCCACGGCTCAATTCCTGATCAATCAGTAGCAACGCCGCCCGGTTATCGCCGGCCAGACGCACACGACTCATCAGGTAGGCAGCTTGGGCTTCCGAGTCCGTCTGCTGTTGAATGATGCCGTCCAGAAAAACGGAGGTGATGTAGTCGCCGGCTCTCTCGGCCATGGAGTAAATCTGCTGCGCTGAAGCTGTCACCGCCACTTCGGTGTCGAAGACGAACCGGGTTACGGCTTCCACACTGTCCCAGGTGCTGGTGTTGGGCTGCAAGGTGGCCAGCTCGACAGGTTGGCTGCGATCAATGAGGTGGTCCGCCACAAGGCAGGCATGTTGGTGCTCACTCAGGGCCTCTTGGCGGGCAAATGCGGCAAACCCTTTCAGGTCGCGCTCTGCAAACCAGACGGCCAGGCGGAAGTAGTCGTAGCTGGCTTGGAGTTCCATCTGCAGATGAAGTTGCAGATGGCTCAGAACGTCCGCTGCCAGGGCACGGGGGACAGGGCGACGGCGCTGGGCTGGCCCACTCGTAAGCGCCAGCGCCTCTGCATTGGGTGTTGTGGTCATGGTTGTGTTGTTTGCCTGTGGGGTATGTTGCCTGATCAGGCTCCACCTCAATCATAATCACACATGACCTGGTGACAAAAAAGTACCAACTTTGTGACAAATATCACATTCGACCCATCTCCTGGCGGCTCTGTCGGCGCCTGGATTATCGAGACTGGATTCAACCCCTGGACGGCTGGATTCCCCATGCATCCCCTTGTCTCGGTCCGGCGCAAGCGCAAAAAAGGCTGTAAGCGGTCCAAATGCAGCAAATGGAAGGGCGGGTCCTGCCGCTGTGGTCGTGAGTAGGCGAACGAGAATCGTTCTCAGCCTTGCCATGTTGACCAGCAGCGGCGCCACGCTCCTTAACCGGCGTCCTGGACCAGAGACAGAAGACGGGGGGAGACCCTTGTTCCAGTACTGGAGTCCACTTCCAGGAGGTGGGCTTGGCGCGCCTTGCTAATCAAGCGGGTGGTGGTCACCCGGGTGGTGCCAATGAGTTCGGCAATGCGCTCATGGCTCAGACGAAACGACAGGGTGCACCAATCCCCACAGCGCCGCCCCAGCCGCGACACCAACAAACCGAAGAGGGCTTGAAGCCGCAGTTCGGCGGTCTTGAAATGACGGATACGCAGCAGTTGCAGAGTCCACTCGTTCACTGTGCAGATGCCCATGTCACTGCTTTCAGGGTGAACGACAAAGCCGAGGCTGGTGAGTGCCTCGATGCACACCCCTTCACTACAAAGACGGTCCGTTGTAATGCGGTCGTCCTGCTGCAGAAACGCCAGGGTCATGCCCTGGGTTTCTTCACAAGGACAGAGCACACGGCCAACACCGTCGAGAACTTCAATCTGCCTGGATTCACCAGCACTCACAGGATCAAGGAGAACCGTTTGTCCAGCAGGCATGCGGATGACCCCCCGTGGGGCTTCCGGCATGGGTCGATACAGGGGGGAAAGAGTCGTCACAAGCAAAAGAATTACCCAGGTTCCGAATCCTAGAAGCAATTTCCGATTTATTGCAAGGGATTCTCAATTAAAGGAAAGTTATCGAGACTAGTTCTCAAGAAGAGATTACAAGAGGGGGTTGGAGCAAGCACAAGGCCCACGGATAACAACTACAACCCCTGAAGCCAGTCCAGCAGGGCTTGGCGATCCCTGGAGGCCAAGGCCAGGTAGTTCTCCCTGGCGCCCTCGGCTTCCCCTCCATGCCAGCGGATGGCCTCATCCACAGTGCGGGCCCGCCCGTCATGGAGATAGCCGGCCTTGCCGTTCACCCGGTGGGTCAGTCCCAGGCCCCAGAGGGGTGCTGTGCGCCACTCCGCCGACGTTGTGAAACCATGCTCCGCCACACCGTCGTCGAGGCCTGGACCCATGTCATGCACCAACAGGTCCGTATAAGGCCAGACGGTTTGACCACGGATGGCCGCTACCACGGCGTTGGGATCCGTGCCGGTTTCATGGCTGGGCACATGGCAGACGGCACACTGCAAGTCCCCGAACAATGCACTGCCTCTGGACACCAACGGATCCTTTGCAGGGCGCTGGGTGGCGGGCGCCCCGAGGCTCTGGCTGTAAAAGGTCACCGCTGTCAATTCGTCCCAGGTGATATCCGCCGCTTGCCCTTCAGCCGTCGTGTTGGTCTCCGGACCTGTTGCCGTGGTCAGACCCATGTCGTTGATGTAGGCCTCGGCCGTTTGCTCCTGCACGGTGGCGGTCCCTGCTTTCCAGCCAAAGCGCCCCAGCGCCTGCCGACCATGCCCCTGCTCCGGAAAAACGGGACGACCGGAAATTCCATCGCCATCCCGGTCATCGGGATCGGCATGGCTGAGGATGGCCTCGTCCGGAACGGCTTCCAGGAGACCCAAACCGATGAGAGGGGGCGCTGTTCGCAGGGAGCGGTTCATCTCGGCCTCCGCCACCACTTCACCATTGGGGCGGATCAAGCCCACATGAACCTTGCGCAGGGGCGGTTCACCTCCTGCCTGTACGTCCTCCTGCCATGTGAGATCCACGGTGGCCTCCGGCTGGTGGCCAAAAATTGCGTGGTCCTGGATTTGCCACTCCCATGCGGGCACTGGCGTTGTGCCGTTGGCCTCCTGCAACGCCACCCGCACCAGAGAAATGCCGGGAACAGGGGCGCCGCGTCCGTTGCGCACATGGCAGGCGACGCAGGAATTGGCATTAAACAAGGGTCCCAAGCCCGCACCCTCATGGGTAGACAAGGGTATGTGGCTCCGCTCAAAGAGAGGATCGCCAACGTCATGGCGGGCCATCTCCTCCGGAGTCAGGTTCGACGCCGGCTTCTCGAACGCGGCGGACGTGCGATTGAAGACCGTCAAGGCACCGGCCGCAAGCCGGGAATCGGCTGCCGACGACGGATTTTGCGTAACCACCACCAGCAGTGCCAGCAGAATTGCGCCGACCAGGACAAGGAGGTGGCGACGCCTCAACCTTGCCGTGGTTCCATGTCTCATGCTGTATCGGCTTGGCGCAGAAGCTTCGGCCTGGTCTTTCAAAAGCTGTCCAGCGTTGCAAGTGCCTGGGTCATCAAGTCGAACGCGGATTCCGTGGCTTCGACGGCCGTCTCCATGGATTGCACCACCGCGGGATTATCCAGCCGCCGGCTCAGTTTGGATGGCATGGCCTCGGCGGCCGAGACGCTCATGGCCAGAGCGTTCGAGAGTTGCTGGGCCAGGTCGGCATTCCTTGCAGCCAGAAGCTGTTTCAAGCCCGTGTCTTCAAACACACGTTGCGCACCGGAGACGTTGGCCACAATGTCGGCATTGGTGGTGCCACTGAAGCGGCTTTCCAGACCCTCCGGACCATCCTCCAGAACAGCGCCCAGCTTCTCCAGATGGACCTCTTCCAAGGTGCCGATGGCCCCTTCAACCATTTCAAGGACCGTGCCCTCGGGATCGCCCGTCAACTCGGCGCCAAAGCCGTCGGCTCCCTTCCAACTGCTCAGCAACCGGGAGGCGGTGTCGTGGAAAGCTTCTCCCGCCAACGCGAGGTAGCTGTACTGCTGGGGTGTGAGGTCGGCAGCCATGGGCAGGTTGTTGTCGCCGCCGTAAAGAACAAACTCGATGCCGTGGAAGCCGATTGACGTGGTGCCCAACCGGGAGAAGGTGTCTGCCGTGAAGGGATCCGTCCGGAAAGCCTGCTCCAGCTCCAGCACACTCACGGGCCAGTCGTCGAGATCACCGTCCAGACCCTCTGTTTCCGCAGGACCGAAGGCCCAGCTTTCCGTTATTTCCCAGAGCGGTCGTGTTTCGACCCATTGCTGACGGGCGGCGGCAAGATGGGCGTCTGTCGGCTCGTTCGCCAGTGTCTGGAGCGCATCCTTCAGGGCCTTACTCTCCTCGGCCAACTCGGCGTAGGACGGTACAATCAGAGTCTCGACAAACGTATGACTGACGGCGGAAGGTGTTGCTCCATGGGCAATGTGGTCAGGCTGTTTGTTCGCAGTACAACCAACCACAAGCAAGCCTGTCATCAGTGCCAGTGAAGCTCTGGAGACAAAAGGACGAAATTCGGCCATGGGGGACTTGTAAAGTTTCAGCGAAAAGACGCAGAGACGATCGGTAAATCACCTGCTTTGACAAGTCTTCTCCATATCCTGTGGCTGGCTACGCTCTAATCGGACCCTGCCGAGTTGGTATCAGTACGGATCAACGTTGCTTTTGTCACTTCGGTTCCTATCACTCCAGCTACGATTCCAGAGATGGTGTGTTTTCAACTGACGGTCCCCGGGTGAGGCCCAGGCGAATCTGGCGCAACTCGGCCAGCATCTCCGTAAGCAACTCTTCGGTGGCGTTTTGAGGCCCGTTGAGAACGTTCACCTTCACCCCTTTGATCCGCAAGACGTCTCGTGCAAAGCGAGCCACTTCCTGGGGGTGAAACAGGAGTGGGTCTTTGTGATCCTGACGGAATTCGGCATTCAGCTTGCCCAAATTGAAGGGGGGATTCAGAACGCGCGGGTCGGTGTTGGCATAGCGGTAGATGGAGGCGCGGGAACGGTTCAGGGAGTCCTGAACGTCCTCGATGCTCATCAGGGTGTCCGAGGACGGAGAGGCAGCGGCCATGAGACTGAAATTGGACGAATGCGTCTCAAAGGTCCAACAGTGTAACCGACCGTGCATCCCTGCTCCGACTGTGGACAGTGAGCCAACCCTTACGCTTGCGTCCAATCTGTCGTTCGTCCATGCGGGCCAAAGACTTGCTCCTGGTGACCCTTCGCGAGCCGCCAGCCGAAGCGGAAATTCCCTCCCACCAGTGGTTGGTCAGGGGTGGATTCATCCGACGGGTTGCTTCCGGGATCTACGCCTACATGCCGTTGATGTGGCGGGTGCTCCGCAAGGTGGAAGCCATCGTTCGTGAGGAGATGGAAGCCACAGGCGCTCTTGAGTTGCGCCTGCCCGCCCTTCAGCCCGCCGAACTGTGGCGGCGTTCCGACCGCTGGGACACCTACACAGCCGGCGAAGGGATCATGTTCAACCTCACGGATCGTCAGGGCAGAGAATTGGGTCTGGGACCAACCCACGAAGAGGTTGTCACGTCCCTCGCCGCCGATCTGATTCGCTCCTACCGGCAACTGCCCGTCTCCTTCTATCAACTACAAACCAAGTTCAGGGATGAAATCCGGCCACGGTTCGGGCTGATGCGGGGGCGGGAATTCATCATGAAAGACGCCTACTCCTTCCATGTGGACGAGGAGGATCTGCGGCGCTACTACGGCTGCATGGATCAGGCCTATCGCCGCATCTTTTCCCGCTGTGGTCTCAAGGTGTTGGCGGTTCAGGCAGACAGTGGAGCCATCGGCGGCGCTGCCAGCCAGGAGTTTATGGCTGTTGCGGACGCTGGTGAGGACCTGGTGTTAAGCAGCGGTGACGGACGTTACGCCGCCAACCAGGAGCGGGCCCGGTCCCTTCCGCCTCCGTCGGCGCCCCTCAGCGTCACTGCTGACGAACGCTTTGCCACGCCAGGTCAGGCCGGCATCGATGCTGTCTGCGCTGCCCACAATCTGGACCCCACCCAGACCGTCAAGGTGCTCCTGCATCGAGCCTGCTTTGCCGATGGCCCGGACCAGCCGGTGCTGACGGTGCTCCGCGGGGATCAGGAGGTGAATACCGTCAAGCTCACCAACCTGCTGGGCCGCGTGCTCGCGGAGCGAGGCGTCGTCCTGGCGCTGGAACGGCTGGACGTGGACACCCTTCAGGCCCATGGCGTAGAACTGCCCGTGGGGTTTCTCGGCCCCGACTTGCCCGATGACGTCATGCAAGGCGCCCCCGGTCTGGTCGGCGGGTTTCTGCGGATCGTGGATCCCACAGCCGCGGATCTGGCTGGCTTTGTCTGTGGGGCCAACGTGCCGGACCAGCATCGTCGGGTTCCGGGTTGGTCTGCCATTGGACTGTCCTTCACCAAGGCGGACGTGCGATCTGCCCAGCCCGGTGACCGCTGCTGCCACGACCCCCGGACTGTCCTGACAGCAACCCGGGGCATCGAGGTGGGGCACATCTTCCAGCTTGGGTGCAAGTATTCCAGCGCTTTGCAGGCCTGCTTCAGCACCGAGAGCGGCAGCACCGAGCCCATTCGCATGGGCTGCTACGGCATTGGCGTTTCACGACTGGCCCAGGCGGTCGTGGAGCAAAACCATGACGGCAACGGCATGATCTGGCCCGTGAGCATTGCTCCTTTCGAAGTGGTTGTCACCGTGGCCAACGGGGAGGAACAGGAGCAGTGCCGGCTGGGTGAGAAGCTCTATGGAGAACTGCGGGCCGCGGGGGTGGACGTGCTCCTTGACGACCGCGTGGAGCGGGCCGGTGTGAAGTTTAAAGATGCCGATCTGCTGGGAATCCCCTGGCGTGTGGTGGTGGGCCGGAATGCGGCCCGTGGTCAGGTTGAACTCAAGATGCGCTCTGCAAGGGACGTTCTGGACCTGGACGCATCCCGACTCCTGCGCCATCTCCTGCCCCGACTGCAGCGGCAACGGCGGGGAAGCTTGCCCGAGGTTGCGGTCTAGACTGGCCCTGTTGTCCCGTTGTTACGGTTACCCGCCATGGTCAGAGTCGTTTTACATCTTGTTGCTGGCCTGCTGGCCCTGGTGGTCACCTTGACGGGTTGCAGTGGTGCAGATGCCCATGGCCTGACCGGACACTATGCGGACGACACCATCGCAGTGATCACGGAGCTACGCCAAGCAGTGCAGGTGGATGTGGAGGACCCCGACTACCGGCAAGTGGAGCGCGAGAGCCGTGACCTGATGAACGACTACATCTCCCGCTACCGCCGCAACCCACGCATCAAGGCGCTCACCTCGTTCACCACCATGCAGACAGCCCTCAACGGCCTGGCGGGTCACTACGCCAACTTCGAGAACCGCCCCATTCCCGAAAAACTTCGCAACCGTTTGCAAAAAGAGTGGAAGGTTGCCGAGTTGAGCGTGGCGCGTGGCGCTTGAAGCGCCTGGCCATGGCCTTCGACCCTAATAATGTTGTCTTGTTCCCGTACGGTCTAGGGGCGCGTATTTCTTGGCGAATGTTGTTGTGATCGGCGCCCAGTGGGGTGACGAAGGAAAAGGAAAAATCACGGACCTGCTGAGTCGCTCAGCGGACCTGGTGGTCCGCTACCAGGGTGGCGTCAATGCAGGTCACACCATCGTGGTGGACGGCACCCTGCTGAAACTCCATCTCATTCCCTCGGGCATCCTCTACCCGGACACCCTGTGTCTGATTGGTGCTGGCACCGTTGTGGATCCCAGGGTGCTGATTGCCGAGCTGGACATGCTTCTGGACAACCGCATCGACGTCTCGGGCCTCAAGCTGGCCTCCAGCGCCCATGTGACCATGCCCTATCACCGCCTTCTGGACAAAGCTCTGGAGCGCAACCGGGGCCCGTACAGGATCGGTACCACGGGCCGGGGCATTGGTCCCACCTATGCGGATAAATCCGAGCGCAGCGGTATCCGCATCATGGATCTCCTGGATTCCGATGGGCTTGCCCGGCGACTGTGCCCCATCATCCGCCAGAAAAACGAGTTTCTGCAGAACCTCTACGGCTTGGAGCCCCTGGATGCGGATGCCGTGATCCGGGAGTACGTGGGCTACGGCCAACGGCTGGCGCACCACGTAGTGGACGGCACCCGCACCATTCACGCTGCGGCCCGCAACCGCAAGAACCTTCTCTTCGAAGGCGCCCAAGGCACCCTGCTGGATCTGGACCATGGCACCTATCCCTATGTGACGTCTTCCAATCCTGTTGCTGGCGGCGCCTGCATCGGTGCCGGCGTGGGGCCCACCATGATTGATCGCGTCATTGGCGTGGCCAAGGCCTACACCACCCGGGTGGGCGAAGGTCCTTTCCCCGCGGAGTTACAGGGGGATTTGAATCATCATCTCACCGACCGGGGCGGTGAATTCGGCACCACCACGGGACGGCGGCGCCGTTGTGGCTGGTTTGACGGCGTGATTGGTCGCTATGCCGTCCAGGTCAACGGCATTGATTGCCTGGCCATCACCAAGCTGGACGTGCTGGACGAGTTGGCCGAGATCAAAGTCTGCACCGCCTACGAGCTGGATGGTGAGGTGATTGACGACTTCCCCGTTGATGCCTGCCGGTTCGCCCGCTGCCGACCGATTTTCAAAACCCTGCCCGGATGGCAGACGGACACCAGCCCCTGCCGCAGCCTGGAAGATCTCCCCCCCAACGCCCTGGCCTACCTTGGTGAGTTGGCAGACCTGCTTCAGGCGCCCATTGCTATTGTCTCCCTGGGACCCGACCGTGGCCAGACCATCCTGGTGGAGGATCCCATTCACGGCCCCAAGCGGGGTCTGCTGAGCCATTGAGTTCCTCTGTGGTGATTACGCGTCCCGACAAGAATCACGATGTGGTGGCTGTTGGTCATGCCATCGTTGACGTGCTGGTGCGGGTGCATGGGGAGGTGTTGCAACGCCATGGCTTGCCCAAAGGCAGCATGACCCTCCTGGAGCCGGACCAGGCAGACGCGCTCTACAACACCCTGAAACCGGAACTGGAAACCTCCGGTGGGTCCGCCGCCAACACCGTAGCCGGGCTGGCAAGCCTGGGCAGTTCCACCGCATTCATCGGGCGGGTTGGTGATGATGCGCTGGGACACGTTTTCCGCCATGACATCACCGCCATGGGTGTGCGCTACCCCACGCCCCCCGCTGCCGGCGGTGCGGCAACGGGTCGCTGTCTGGTGCTGATCACTCCGGACGCCGAACGCACCATGGCAACGGATCCTGGCTGTGCCAGTGGTCTGGGGGAAGACGATCTGGACCTCCCGCTGATCCGGCAGGCCAAGGTGCTGTACCTGGAGGGCTATCTCTTTGATGACCAGGGCGCCAAGGCCGCCTTCCGTCGCGCCGCCACCATGGCCCGTCACGCAGGTGGTCTTGTGGCCCTCAGCCTGTCCGACGGGTTTTGCGTGGAGCGACATCGGGACGACTTCCGCGCCATGATTGCGGAGCATGTGGACATCCTCTTTGCCAATGCGGAAGAAATCACGGCCCTGCTCCAGGTGGACACCATTGCAGACGCCGTAGAGCATGTGCGGCAGCGGCCTCTTGTTGCGGCAGTCACCTGTGGCGCCCAGGGTTCGGTGGTCCTGGGTGGAGGGCTGGTTCATGCCGTACCCCCTCATCCGCTTGCAGGTGTGGTGGATACCACAGGTGCGGGTGACCTCTATGCGGCTGGATTCCTCCATGGCATCACCCGTCAACTGTCCCTGGAGGACTGTGGTCGGATCGGTTCCCTGGCGGCCGCCGAGGTGATCAGCCACCTGGGGCCACGGCCAGCCGTGGCCCTCCGCCGTCTTCTCCGCAGGGAGTTGCCTCGGTTGGCCCTGGCGCCCCACTGAAGGCATCGGGTGTCAGCGGGGGTCCACTGCATCCAGCAACCAGGCGCCATAGGATCCGGCAGCGCAGGCTTCCAGCACCACAAGCTCGGGCACCTCATAGCTGTGCCGATGGCTCACCGCCTTCAGTAGGCGGGGCAGTTGGTCGGCGCTGGTCTTGATGACCATCTGCACTTCCTGCTCTTGCTGGAGTTCCCCCTGCCAGTGGTAGCAGGAGGTGATGGGCAGCAGGCTGACACAGGCCGCGAGACGGCGCTCCAGCAGGTGGCGAGCCAGTTGATCGGCACTGGCGTGATCGGCGCAGGTGGTGAGCACCAGGCGCATGGGTTGAAGGGAATTGCCGGAAATCATGGTCGCGGGTTTTGGAGACATTCCTGGGCCTTTTGGGACAAAGTCTCCCTGGTACAGGTGGCCATGGGACCTGGCTCGTCTGGTCGCCGCAGCAGCCAGAGCGATACCCCCACGGCTGCACAAACCCGGTGCCAATGGCGCTCGGGCGTCCCTCCCGACTGGCGCGCCAACACCACGTCAACAGCCCAGCGGCGACAGAGGGCTGCTTCCAGGGACGTGCCGGGATCAGGAGGCAGGCGAATCTCCCCGTGACTTGCGCTGATGGGCTGGAGCGGGGCAATGCGCTCCGCTGGCAATCCCGCTGCGAGGGCCTGTTGTAGAGCCGTTGCCGTGGGCAGGATGCGCGCAGCGGTGTGCCGAGGACCGTGCCAACCCACCAGGCGGTCCAGGCTGCGGGAGCCAATGGCTGCCAAGAGGGAGCTTTGACCCAGGTCCTTCACCGCTTCCAGGCGGTCCACAACGGTGGCCGGTCCTGGTTGGATCCGAGGGCGCTTGAGGCGCAGATAAGGGATGGCGGACGCGCCACAGGCGGTGTGGAGCGTCCGGGTGATCCTCAGGGCAAAGGGATGGGTGGCATCCACCACCAGGGCCGGCGGTTCGCGACCGGCCAACACCTGCTGAATGTCTGCTGGTCTCAAGGCCATGGCCTGGCACTGGAAGGCCGGGTTGGCGGCCAACTGCCCATAGGCCAGGCAGGCTCGCGGGCTCACCACCTGGACCCGAACAGGCAGAGCCAGCGCCAGCAACTGCCGGACTGCCCAGACGCCATCCTCCGTTCCCGCCACCAGCCAGATCCAGCCGCGGCGTCTCCAGGAAGGGACCATCACAGGGAAACGAGGAAAGGGAAACGAGGAATTAGGGTTCAACCATCGCCAGGGGGGAAACCTGAGACCAGGCAGGCGCCTTTACGCCAAGGGGACATCTTCATGGCGTTCCCTTGACCCGATCCGGACAAGGGCGGCTTACCCCGTTACACGGATCACCGACCCAATCCCATTCAAGTCATTCAAGGAGGAACAATCGTCATGAACCACTGCTTGCTTGAGGCTGTTGTGCAGGAGGCCCCCATGCTGCGCTACACCCAGGCGGACCAGACCCCTGTGACGGAGATGCTGGTGTGCTTTGACCCGCTGCGGGTGGACGACCCCCAACCCACCTTGAAGGTCACCGCCTGGCGGGACCTGGCCACAACCGTGGAGCAGCAGGCCCAACCGGGCCGGAAGGTGATTCTGGAAGGCCGCCTCATGATGCGCAGCACGCCCCGTCCTGACGGTGGCGGGACGCAGAAACAGGCGGAATTCGTCCTCACACGCCTCCATCTGCTCCAGCCTCCCCAACCAGCCATACCCGCAGCCGCCCAGCCCCTGGTCCCGGATTCCACATCGGATCTCAACCCCGAGGACGACATTCCCTTCTAGGCAGCCAGCACAACGGGTCTGTTACCCGGACTCCGTCCGGGCTTCGCAGAACTCCAACAGTTGGCCCAGCTCCCGTTCCAGGGCAGCCAGGTCCAGGCGGAATGCGCTCCAGTGCCCCTCGTCCAGGTGACGCAGCAACCAGCGGCGGTCGTCCTGAAGGGCCTGGATGAGTGCAGAGAGATGATCCGGTTCCTGGTCCGGCATGTTGCTGTTGGTGGCCATGGGGTGGGTAAGCGACGTTGAACGGTGGGGTGGGAGCACAGTAACTGCCACCATCCACCATGCTGAACGATGGCTTTTGCAATTGCTCCATGGGTTCCCTGTCTTCCCCGGGAAGCTGGATCACTGTTTCGGGAACATCCCTGACGGTATTCGGTCTGGTTGCCTATGCCATGGATCACCCCATCCTCAACCTGCTGGGCCTCTTCTCCGGCATTCCCGTGCTTCTGGGCGGTCTGGCGCTGAAATCGTCGGAGTTGCCACCTGTCCCCTGGTTGCACCCGCCGGACGGACGAAGCAAGACGCTCCGCCAAACCGTTGCAACGGATGTGCAGCGGCGTCTGGTGAGGGATGTGCGCCGCTGGCGCTACGGCCAGAAGGCGCATCTGGAGAGTTCCCTGGAGGCCCTCAAGCTTTGGCATGGGGACAAGCCTCCACAACTGACAGGGCTCAGGGAAGATGATGTGCAGGGCCGCTATCAACTCACCATGCGCTTTCAACTGGTCTCCGACGAGGAGAGTCGGGCCTGGCTTGACAAGACGGATCGCCTGGCCCGCTTCTTTGGTCCAGGTCTGGAGGCAGCGGTGGTGGTGGTTGATCCCCGCTGCGTTGAGGTGCGACTGCTCAGTTGCTGAACGGATGTTCCATGGACACATCTTCGCCCATCACTCCTGACCTCACGCGGGTGCAGGTGTTGTCGGAGGCCTTGCCCTACATCCAGCGCTTTGCCGGGCGCACTGTGGTGATCAAGTACGGTGGCGCCGCCATGGTGCAGGAGAACCTGCGCCATGCCGTGTTCCGCGATATCACCCTCCTGGCGTGTGTTGGTCTCCGTCCCGTGATGGTCCATGGGGGTGGCCCCGAGATCAACACCTGGCTGGCCAAGCTGGCCATTGAGCCGGAGTTCCACGCCGGGCTGCGCGTGACCAGTGCCGAAACCATGGAGGTGGTGGAGATGGTGTTGGTGGGCCGGGTCAACAAGCAGATTGTCAACGGCATCAATCGTCAAGGCGGCCAGGCTGTCGGCCTTTCCGGTAGTGACGGCCAGTTGGTGCAGGCCCGCCCCTACGACAACGGCTCCATTGGACTGGTGGGTGAAGTGGAGCGGGTCGATCCCGGTCTGCTGATGCCCTTGCTGGAGCGGGGCTATATCCCGGTTATCTCCAGCGTGGCTGCGGATCCCTCCGGTGTTTCCCACAACATCAATGCCGACATCGTGGCCGGGGAGATTGCCGCCGCACTCCATGCGGAAAAATTGATCCTGCTCACCGATACGCCTGGGGTGCTGCGTCAGCCGGGTGTGGCCGGCACGTTGCTGGAACGTCTCAGCATTGGTGAGGCCCGGGCGCTCATGGCTGCGGGTGTGGTGAGCGGAGGAATGGCCCCGAAAACAGAGTGCTGCATCCGTGCCCTGGCCCAGGGCGTACGCTCCGCCCACATCCTCGACGGACGCGTTCCCCATGCTCTGTTGCAGGAGATTTTCACCGATGCCGGCATTGGCACCATGATCTCCGGCTGAAGTACCCGATCTCAGAGATGCATGGGATCGGGGTCGACGGTCAGGTCTACGCCACGGGGCAGCACCGCCCGCAGATTTTGCCCCGATGAAAACGGCAGGGGACCTTCCGGTCCGTGGAGCAGCAGTTGCCAGCGGCTGCGCTGGGCCAAACGGGCCACGGGGGCTGGCGCCGGACCCACCACAGTCCATCCCTGGTGACGCAACCGAGGACTCAAATGGGCTGCCAGGAGCGCTGCCCCGTTGGCAGTGGTGTGGGCACTGGCGCCGCTGAGGCGCAGCACACAGGCGCGCACGTAGGGCGCCAATCCATGGCGTCGCCGGCTTTCCATCTCCTGATCGAGGAAGCGGTCATAGCAGCCCTCCACCAGACTGCGCACCACCACGTGATCCGGCGCATAGGTCTGTACCAGTACCTCACCGGGCTTTGTGCCTCTCCCGGCCCGGCCCGCCAACTGGAAAAACACTTGCAACGCCTGTTCCTGCGCCCGGAGATCCGGTCGATACATCAGACCGTCCGCAGCCAGCACCACCGCCATGGTCACGTTGGGAAGGTCCATGCCCTTGGCCAGCATCTGGGTGCCCACCAGCACGTCCGCCTGGCGCCGGGCAAACTGCTCCAGGATGCGCCGGTGGCCGTCCTTGCCCCGGGTGGTGTCATGGTCGTAGCGCAGTAGACGCAGGTCAGGGAGTTGCTGCTGCAGCAGTTCCACCACCCGCTGGGTACCAATCCCGAAGGGTTTGAACGCCTTGGAGCCACAGTGGTTGCAGCGGGTCTGCAACGGTTGCCGATGGTTGCACCAATGGCAGCGCAGAACGTCCTGCCGGGCGCCGGGGCCGTGATGGCGATGCATTGTGAGGGCCAACGCACAGTGGGGACACATCACCGCTTCCCCGCAGCTTCGGCAGTTCAGAAACGGGCTGTACCCTCGACGCGGCACAAACAGCACCGCCTGCTCACCGCGACCACAGATGGTCTCCAGTCGATCTCGTAAGGGCCTGCTGATGGCCGTGCGTTGCCCTCTGGCCAGTTCCTGTCGCATGTCCACCACCCGAATTGCGGGGAGCTGGCCACCGGCCACCCGCTCCTTGAGCCGTAGTAGTCGGCACCCGCCAGCCTTGCTACGGCGCCAACTCTCCAGACTGGGGGTGGCGCTACCCAGCAGAAGGCACGCCCCGTCCTGCTGCGCCCGGTAACGCGCCACGTCACGGGCGTGGTAGCAGGGCATGGGGGCCTCCTGCTTGTAGGACGGGTCGTGCTCCTCGTCCAGTACCACCAAGCCCAGCCGCGCCAGGGGCAGAAAGACGGCGGAGCGGGTTCCCACCACCAACCAGGGGCCACCGTGACGGCAGCGATCCCAGGTTTGGCGCCGCGCCCCTTCGCTCAGGTGGCTGGAGTAGGAGAGAACACGATCAGGGAAGCGGCGGCGGCAGCGATCCAGCAGTTGGGGAATCAAACCGATTTCCGGACACAGCATGAGCACGTCCCGCCCCTGGGCCAGCCAGAAGGCTGCTGCCTGGAGATAGATCTCCGTCTTGCCGGAACCGGTGATGCCCCACAGCAGGAACTCTCCCCCCAGGCCGGTGGATGCGGTTAAGGAGGTCAGAACCTGGGTCTGGTCAGGGGTGAGTTGCCGCGGTGGGTCCGGGGGACGGTCAGAGCCGGACGGCTGGAGTCGAGGCTGCCCCGGAGCCCGATGGTGGCGGCTTTCCAGCGTCAGAAGACCTGCCCTGGCGAGATTCTCCACCGGCGCACGGCTACAGCCACTGTCTTGCAGCAGATCCTTCAGCCAACAGCCTTGTGGGCCATGGCGATCCAGACAGTGGAGCAGGTGTTGTTGACGTTCCGTCACGTCCTGCCGGGGCAAGGGTGGCGCCTGCCGTTGAACCCAGAGTTGCCGTCGACCGTTGCGGGATTTGTGTTCCCCAACCCGTTGGCCCAGCATCCCTGGCGGCAGGGCCGTGCGCAAAACCTGAAGCAGGGATGTGTGGGTGTGCCGGGCACACCAGCCGATGAGCTGCCGCCAACCCCGGCTGAAGGCGCCTTTCAAAATCAGGTTCTTAACGGTTTGCAACTGCTCTCTGGGCACCTCGGAAGGAGGCTCCGGGCGCTCTGCCATCACCAGGCCGGCATGGAGCCGTCGCCGCACGGGCACCCTGACCAGGTCACCAGGCTCCACGGATTCAGTCGGGTTATTGACGTAGGTGAGCAGCAGGGTCCCCTGACCCATCTCCACCAACACGTCCAGCAAGATGGGAGAAGCAGACGCCAGAGGGGAGTTGCAGACACGTAATGAGTTGTCTAGCATTGGGGCATCTTGGCCCTTGCCAAATCAGGTGGAGCGCGGTCAGTCGCTTGCCTCAGGAGAGATGAAGACCACCGGGTTTTCTTCTAGCAGCCCTCCCTGACTCTTGAACTGACCTCCCACGTCACTCCGCGCCGATGTTGATCACCTAAGCCTTCCGACAAATTAGCCGGTCAATCCAATCAATAAGCCATCCCCTCCGCGCCCTGCTTTCTATGCCCAGCCGGGTTGAAACCGTTTGGCGGCAGCGTGCGGTTGTGGCTTATTCACTTCCCCCAGGTTTTTGCCCATGAGTCCACTTGCTGCAAAAGCAGACTGTGCGGAACGCACAACCAACAGTCAGCAGAAGCCCAAGGGCCTCCCTTCTCTCCCTACGGCCACGAAAGACAGGCTTCTGCAGTCGACGCAGTCGTTGTTGGAAGCGTTGCCTCAGGGGCCCATCAACATCCAGCAGCACGCCACCCGTTGTGTGATGCCCATGCTTCCATCACCCACAGCAACGGATTCCGGCATAGCAAGCAACGGCACGGGAAACGACGGTAATGGAAACAGCAGTTCGGACCCGGCAATCCGTCTTCGCCAGGGGACGACAAACGGGGGGCTTCCAGCCACTGCAGCAGCTTTACGCGTTCCTGTCCACAGGGGGGCGCCCAAGGAGAGGTTACGGCAGGACCAGTATGGGACCGGAGGAGTCTGCCGCCGTCATGCCGCTCCGTCGTCGTTACGGAGTGTGGCGCGTCTCAGGACCGTTCTGCGCAGACTCAGGGCCATTGCCCGAACCAATGGAACGAAGTTCAGGATCTGCCTCACAGCCAGAGGACTGGCACGGGCAAAAGCTGCCTTGTTGAAGGCTCGGTCAGGATCGGCACAGCAGGCGCCGGCAGGGGGCGTCGCGCCAGCCGTGGCTCTCCAGGGACGGCCCACACGACCCGCGCCTGGGTCGAAGACAAAAGCCATCTCCTGGCGCGGCAACAGTCTCGGAAGGCAGAAACCGGAACCCGTAAACTCCGGGCAAGCCATGATCACCAAAAGGTCCCCGAACAGGGATCAGGATTCCGGGCAACCGCAACAGGTTGCCGTTGCGTCCCATCAGTCCGGTACGATCAATGGGCTGGCGAAGGGCAAGGCCACCCCCACCGCCACCGAAGTCCACTCTGGCAGCAGCGCCCCGGACACCCAGGCGGCCCAGGGACCGCAAAAGCGTACGCGCCATACTGCCCAGTCCCTCAGAACGGGCTCGAAGGGGGTGTACACGGAAGACTCCATTCGCGTCTATCTCCAGGAAATCGGCCGTATTCGTCTCCTGCGCCCGGACGAGGAGATCGAGTTGGCGCGAAAAATCGCGGACCTGCTCTACCTGGAGCAGGAAGCGGAGACCTACTTCCACGAAAACGAGCGCTATCCCTCCATGAGTGAGTGGGCTGAGCAGGTTGCCATGCCCTATCGGAGCTTCAAGAGGCGTCTGAAGC
>MKWU01003483.1_pt1 | contig 20598 bp, 16 predicted proteins | sample 809101 | NCBI WGS metagenome assembly MKWU01 (sample SAMN05860141, study PRJNA318959) | sponge metagenome | host: Aplysina aerophoba | place: Slovenia: Piran, Adriatic Sea, Gulf of Piran | collected 2013-05-07
TCGTTCCACAAGTCGATCAATGTCCTCCGGTACGGCTCGATGGTGGTTTCCAGCAGCGGCACACCGATACCCGCGATCAGCGCCACGGCCAGGAAAGACATCTGAAAGCTTGCGTCGAAAAGAAGAGCCGGATCGATCAACAGGAATACGAGGGCGGTCCCCGCAATCATATTCAGCGCTCGTCTGTGCCGGTAGATCAGAGTGCTCACCAGGTAGGCGCTGCACATCCACGCCGCGCGCATCACAGGCAGCGCGGCTCCGACAAAGAACGCGTAGGCGACGATGAGCATGATCGTGATCAGGGTCCGCGCCGTCGCTGGAACCATCGCCCAACGCAGGAGGAACAAAATCACAAAGGCCATTGCGCCCACATGCAAACCGGAGATGACCAGGGCATGATAGGCTCCGGTCCTCTGAAAGTCCTCGCGCGTCTGCCGGTTGAGGCCTGTGCGTTGACCGAGCAGGAGGGCGCGGAGAATGCCTTCGACTCTCTCGTCACTCTCGTGATCGGCGAACAGGCCTGTGAGCCGCCGCTCGGCGGCCTTCCGTGCGCTCCAGACCAACGACAGCCACAATGATCCGCCTCGACCGTCAAGGCTGTGGAACGGCGTCCCCGCTCGAACCGATGCCGTCAGAAAAATGCGGCGCAATTCCAGGTAATCTACATAATCGAAGCTGCCCGGATTCTGAAAGTTCCTTGGCTTGCGAAGACGGGCGAGGAACTCGACGCGTGCTCCGCGGGCCAGATCCAGCGCGGGGTCGTCCGCACCCCGGTAGACGATCACCTGCACGCCGCCGTGGGCGACAGAGCCGCTGAAGACGGTCTCGACTTCGAGGACGAACCGGTCGCCGTAGTCCACCGATTCCGGCGGGCGACGGATCCAACCACGCAGGCGCACCGGGTCGTCGGCTTCGTCGCGGCCTTCAATCCAGACCCGGTCTACCCGCCGCGGATCGGGGACGTCCGGACGCGACCCCAGCATGACGCCACAGACGAAAAAACCCGACAGGCAAGCTACGAAACCCGCTCGGTACGCACCTGTCCGCAGCCCCAGCAAGGCCAGGGCGCCCAACAGCAGGACTGATAGCAGGGTTTCAGCGAAAGAGAAGACCGCTAGCTGCGAGACGGCTACGCCGACTGCCAGGGCGCCCAGGGGCGCAACCAGCGGATGCTTCATCCCTAGCACTCCCTCTCGCAGCCAAGTTGGGTCAAGCCGTGTCTTTTTCGCAGACGACTGGATTCCGCCGCACAACCCTTATTCCTGGTCGGGGCTCCCACCGGCGCGTTTTACCAGTTCGTCCACTTTCTCGACGAGGGTCTCCTCGACGGCCGCACGGAACGGCCCGGGCAGCGTGCCGAAGAGCATCGCTCCGCCCCCTTCATAGCCGCCTTCCTTGAGAACCCGCAGACTCGGAACGTAGCTGAAGACATCATCGTTGTAAGCCGACACCCACGTATCTCTTGCGCCATACGCTCGTTTGAATCGGATCGAATAGTCGACGACGACTTCGCCCGCCAAGCCGATGAAGGTGAGATCCTCACCGAACTGCCAGACGTGAATCGGGTACGGATACGCCTGCATCAACTCTCCTCCGGCGACCAGAATCTTGAGCAACCGCTCGGCATGTTCGCGAACACGCCGGTTCTTGTCGTTCAACCGCCCTGTCAGCTCATCCTCCGTCGGCACGCGAAAAGGAAGCGCCACTTCGTCAAAGGCCGCGCGCAAGGGTCCTCCGATGGGTCTCATCTCGCGCTTGAGGACGTCATCCACCGCGATGGCCATCGTATCGCCATAGCGCCGAGCCAGTTCGACCTTGCGACGAGGCAATGGATTCTGGTCGGCGCTGCAGCCGTTGACAAACAGAGACACGACCTCCGGATAGCGCTTCTCGATTGCCTCCTGCGCATAGCCCGGCCAGTCGCCGTTGATCTGGTAGTCGCTCAGAACAGTGGCATGACAGGCATAGCCGAAAGCGATCGCCAGCAGTGATCCGTCGGTCTTCTTGACGGCGAGCACGGGTACGTCGTGGTCGGTCGGGCCCGGGTATTCCGGATGCCCCACCCGGCGGCGATTGACGGCAAATCCGGCAAGACCCAGACGGTAGGAGAGTGTTGCCGCCTCGCGATTGTCGATCGCTTCGCCGATGACCTTGACAACGTTGTCGATGAGCTGCGCCTGGTAGCGCAATATAACCTCTTTGTGCTGGTCATTCAGCGGATAGGTCGAATAGCGGTTGACCGTCGTGATGGGCCCGCTGTGTGTATGCGACGCGTTCAGGATAAACCTCTCGCGGGCGAGCCCATGCGTTGCGGTCACGCGCCGAACGATCTGCTTTGTCACATCGGCGCGAAAGCCTCCAAGATCGGCAGTAACCAGAACAGAAACGACACCGGCGCTGTCCTCGAGCGCGAGGGCTTTGAGATGAAGGCGTTGCCGAACACCTTCGGACGGCTTTTTGCGAGAGGCGTAGCCAGCCAACCAGATTGACTCTTTCGGTGTGATGTCAACCCGAGCAACTCCCGCTTTCCAACTCTCGGCAGCCGTACTCGTGGTGGCCAACACAAAGATGAAAGTCAAAAAGAGGCATGGTCTCGAAAGGGTCTTGGGTCTCACGGAGGCTCCTCTTGCACGTGAAAGTCGTGGCGAGCAAAAGTTTACCATCGAACCAGGCATTCGGCAGCATGAGGATGCGCGTCTTTTCACTCAAGCTATGGGAGAATATGGGCTGACGTGGGGCGGTGAAGGGATGTCCGATAGCGAGTTGCTCGATAAGATCAGCAAGGTCGCCGGTGATCGCGCCAAAGTGATGGACTTGGTGCTCGCGCATTTCGACGCCGACACAGGGACGATTCACTTGTTGGGTCCGGACGGCCTGCTACACCTCGAGGCTTGGGCAGGTGGCATCCCGGAACCCTTGCTGGACGTGATCCGAACCATTCCGGTTGGCAAGGGGATCGCCGGGTTGGCCGTTCAGCGCCAAGAACCGGTCAATCTGTGCAATCTTCAGACCGATCAGAGCGGCGACGCGCGGCCCGGTGCACGCGTGACCGGCGTACAAGGCTCGATTTGTGTCCCCATGATAGCCGGCGCCACAGCTGTGGGTGCGTTGGGCATTGCGACTCGCAGAGAGCGTGACTTCACAGGCGATGAGGCGAAGCTGTTGCAACAAGTGGGTCGAGTGCTTGTCTCCTAGGAGCCGATAACCTGATCTGAAACTATGGATGTAGTAAAAATTGAGAGCCTGTTGCCGCCGGACAATCCGTTCATCCGGCTCAACCTCAGGGACAATGTGGTCGTGGCGCGGGTTCCACTCTCTGCAGGGTCCAGCGTTCAGTTCGAGAGCGCCGAGATCCCAATCCGACAAGCAGTGGGAGCAGGCCACAAGGTGGCGGTGGAGACGATCCGGGCAGGTGAGACGGTCTTCAAATATGGCGAGGAGATCGGTCGCGCAGCAGCCGACATTGAAGCGGGTGACTTGGTCCACGTACACAACCTGGAATTTGAAGTGGGTGAGCAGAAGTATGAGTTTGCCAATACCCTGAACGACTTAGAGGACGTGCCCCGCCTCGCCGCAGACACCTTCCTTGGATACCCGCGGGCGGATGGCCGCGCCGGCACACGTAACTTTATCGCGATCGTCGGCGCCAGCAACTGCGCCGCGTATGCAACCGAGCAGGTTGAGGCTCAGTTCGCCGGTGAATCGCTTGACGGTTCGGGAATCGACGGCGTGATCGCGTTTCCCCACGTAGATGGCTGTGGCCAAGCGGAGGGATCTGATACGCAGCAGCTCCGCCGAACCCTCGATGGCCTCGCCGATCACCCGAATGTAGCGGCGGCCGTAATGATTGGCCTGGGGTGCGAGGTCAACCAAATTGGCTACTACACGAGGGAAGAGGACCGTGACAAAAACGGTGCGCCGCGGCGGGGATTTACGCTGCAGGAGAGCGGAGGAACGACGGCTGTGGTTATGGACGGCGTAAAAGCCGTTCGAGAAATCATTGACGAAGTCGGCGGGTGCCAGCGCGTACCGTGTCCGGCCTCGAAGCTGGTGGTGGCGTTGGAGTGCGGCGGCTCGGATGCGTTTTCGGGAATCACATCGAATCCGAGCGTCGGATACTTTTCCGATCTGCTGGTGAAGCAAGGTGGAACGGTGTGTTTGGCTGAAACGACCGAAGTATATGGCGCAGAACATCTGCTCACAAGGCGAGCTGTCAGCCGGGAGGTCGGCGAAGGGCTACTCGAAAAAATCGAGTGGTACAAGCGCTATGTCGCCGGCTTCGGGCTGGGAATCAGCTTCGATTCGAATCCTTCTCCCGGAAACAAAGCGGGGGGGCTGACAAATATCACGGAAAAATCGCTCGGAGCCGTCGCCAAAGCGGGCATGTCGAATCTTACAGCCGTTTATGACTTTGCCGAAAGGATTACCAGCTCGGGCTTTGTTTTTATGAACACCCCTGGTTATGACCCGACTTCAGTCACCGGTATGGCAGCCGGCGGGTGTAATGTCTGCTTGTTCACAACCGGCCGAGGCAGCGCATTCGGCTTCCCGACAGTGCCTGTCGTAAAAATCGCATCGAACTCGCAGACAGGACGCCATATGAACCGGGACATGGATATTGATTGCGGCACGATCGCAGAGGGTAAGGAGGACATTCCGACGGCTGGAAAACGGATTTATCAGTTCGCCCTCGACGTTGCGTCCGGAAGAAAAACCTTCTCCGAAGCCCTCGGGCACCGTGAGTTCATTCCCTGGCGCATCGGTCCGGTACTCTAGGCTGGAGTGCAGCCGCACAGAAGGTAATTTGACCTTTGCTGAGGCTGTTCTTGATCAGTCACCAGGACCGGCAGCGTGATGCCGACCGTCTCTCCAACATCGGATTCCAGCAAGAACCCGTGAACAAGAGCGGAACCGATGAAACCAAGTCCTCATCGGATGGCGTCGGATCAGACTCTACATGGCCGAGACGCCTGCTTGTGAAAAGGTGTTACGAGACGATAGATCCATAGGCGGGGGCGTTAGTGCAAGGTGACCATTCGGCCGTTCCGAGCGGATTCATAGATACCGAGGGTAAGTTCGAGTGCGGCGTAGCCTTCTTCGCCTGCAACGAGCGGTTTACTTCCGGTTTCAATCGCTTTGCCAAAGTCGAGGAACTGTCGCTTGATCGGTTCCAGTGAAATTGCCATCGGATCGGATGCGCCGGAGTCCATGCCCCTTACGACAAGCGGTACATCGTCACTGGTGTCGTCGTCAACATCCCAGTCCGTGAGTTGATCACCGGTGAGTATCGCCGAACCCTTCGTACCGTGGATCTCAATGCGTTCGGGATATCCGGGGATAATCGCAGTAGAGGCCTGGATGACGCCGGTAGCGCCGCTTTCATAACGAATGACAGCGTTGACAAGGTCTTCGGATTCCATCTCGTGCGACGCAGCGATCTGCCACTGGCCAAAAACTTCCTTCACAGGGCCCGCCAAGTAAAGCAGCAGGTCGAGACCGTGAATTGCCTGATTGATGAGCGCTCCACCCCCCTCAACACCCCAGGTGCCTTTGCCGGGACGGTCGTAATATGGCTGAGGACGATGCCATTTCGTGTAGCTGTCCGCTTGTAGAATCCTGCCGAGGCGGCCCTCCCGCACGGCCTTTGCCAGGAACAGCATCGAGTCATCGAACCGGTGCTGACTCACGACGCCAAGAACCAAGTGCGCGGATCGAGTAACTTCGATCATTTCTTGTGCCGCTTCGAGTGTGAGAGCGATGGGCTTCTGAACAAGGACATGTTTGCCGTTCGCTGCGGCGGCTTTCGTCATCTCCAGGCGAGAGTCGGGGAAGGCGCAGATATCCACGAAGTCAATGTCGGACCTAGCGCAAAGATCACGCCAATCGGGGATGAACTCGGCACCGTACTTGGTCGCGAAGTCACGGCCTTTCTGTTCAGAGCGATTGGAAACGGCGACTAGTTGGTAGTCGATCTCTTGATAACTGTCGCCGTGCTTGTGGGCGATGGCTCCTGTACCGACAAGGCCGACTTTCATGAGAGAAGCGTCTCCATGACCTATTTCCGACGAACGTAGTTTCAATGGTGTGCTAAGCCTTTTTTTCCTATGTCCGTTCGGAAGTGCATGCCGTCAAAGTGAATCTTCTCGATGGCGTTGTAGGCGGTATCTAATGCTTGCGCCAGTGTCGCACCGCCGGCGGTAATGCCCAGCACCCTGCCCCCGGCGGTCGCGTAGTGTCCACATTGAATGCACGTACCAGCGTGAAAAACCTTTGCGCCGAGCGTCTCGGCTTCTGGAATGCCGGTAATACGGCGGCCCTTTGGATACGAGCCGGGATAGCCTTCCGAGGCGAGGACAACGCAGGCAGTGGGTCCTTCTCTCCATTGAACGAGGCTCGCATCGAGGCTTCCGCTAGCCGCCGTAGCGAGCAGGCCCGCGAAATCGCCCTCGAGCCGATGCATCAATGGCTGGGTTTCGGGATCACCCATCCTAACGTTGAACTCAAGAACCTTTGGTCCTTCGCTGGTGATCATCAGACCACAGTAAAGAAAACCGCAGAAGGGGTGTCCGAGGTCGCGCATACCGGCAAGAGTCGGCTCAACAATTTGATCGATGATCGCATCTCGAAGCTCGACTGGCAGGATGAGCGGGTCGCAATAGGCGCCCATCCCACCAGTGTTGGGCCCTTGATCGTTATCAAGAGCCCGCTTGTGGTCCTGGGTGGGTGGAAAAATAAAGTATGTCCGGCGGTCGCAAAGCAGAATGAAGCTAAGTTCTTCGCCGTTCAGGAATTCTTCAAACACGAGGCGACGCCCAGCGCCTCCAGCGAGCTCGCCGGCGAGCATCTTGCGGGCCGTTTCGGCAGCCTCTTGCCGAGAATTGGCGATGATGACGCCCTTGCCTGCAGCAAGACCGTCGGCTTTGACAGCAACTGGATACTCAAAACGGTCAAGATGAGCATCGATGTCTTCTAGGGACTCCACCACCGCAAAGTCGGCTGTCGGAATGCCCCGGTCGACCAAGAACTGCTTAGCGAATATCTTGCTGCCCTCCAGTTGGGCGGCGAAAGAACTAGGGGCCACGATCGGCAAACCGTCAGCCGCAAAGGCGTCACCGAGACCGGACACCAGAGGAGCTTCAGGACCTACCACCGTCAGGTCAACTCTCAATGTGCGGGCCAAAGCGACCATTTCGTCAGGTGCACCAATATCCATGGGAATGCAAGATGCCTCCACGGCAATGCCGGCGTTACCCGGGGCGCAGAAGATGCGGTCGACGACGGCGGATTGAGCAAGACGCCAAACCAGAGCGTGTTCTCTTCCACCACTACCGACGACCAGGATTCTCATATAACAGGAGTGCTCCGATGATTCATGGAGCTGCGGCAAGCGCATAGAATAACAGGAAAGCCAACGGTAAGCGGCTTTTCTGGTCCGAGCATGACTCGAACATTCCATGAAGCCTACGACGTTGTCGTCATCGGGGCGGGGCACGCCGGCAACGAGGCTTCCATGGCTGCTGCGAGAATGGGGCTTCGGACAGCGCTGGTCACGCTGAATCTTGACCTGATTGCTCAGATGTCCTGCAATCCGGCGGTTGGCGGGATCGCAAAGGGGCATCTTGTCCGTGAGATCGACGCGTTGGGCGGCATCATGGGCGAAGTGACGGATAAAGTTGGCATCCAGTTCAGGTTGCTCAACACAAGCCGCGGTCCGGCCGTATGGTCGCCGCGGGCCCAATGTGACAAGAAGCGGTATCGAATCGAGTCCCGACGCCTGCTTGAAAGCGAAACGAATTTGACCATCAAGCAGGCGGAAGTTGTTGATCTGGTGCTGGATAAGCAGGGCGGGCAGCGTCAGATACACGGTGTTGAGCTGGGAGACGGACGCACGATCGGCGCGTCTGCCGTCATAGTGACTACAGGGACTTTCTTGAACGGATTAGTCCACATCGGTGAGCGAACGTTCCCCGCGGGACGAAGCGGGGAGCCGCCGTCGGTGATGCTCGGTGAAGTGCTCAGGTCGCTGGGCTTTCGTTGCAGCCGACTAAAAACAGGTACGCCACCACGTTTGGATGGTCGTACTATCGACTGGACGCGATTTGAAGCCCAGCGAGGGGACTCCGAGCCGACGCCATTCTCGTTCCAGACGGAACGGATCGAGAGGGAACAGATTGAGTGTCACATTGCGTTCACGTCGGACGAAACGCTTTGCGTATTGCGGGAGAACATCAATCGCTCGCCTCTCTATAGTGGTCAGATCAACGGCGTCGGCCCTAGATACTGTCCGTCGATTGAGGACAAGGTCGTCAAATTCCCAGATAAGCCGCGTCATCAAATCTTCCTGGAGCCCGAGGGGCTTGATACCTATGAGGTGTACGTCAATGGATTGTCTACCAGCATGCCCATCGACGTGCAGTGTGCGATGGTGGCATCGATCCCGGGACTGGAAAGGGCCGAGATCATTCGCCCCGGATATGCAATTGAATACGACGCAGTGGACGCTACTGAACTCCGCCATACTCTTGAGACAAAACGAATCCGAGGCCTGTATCTGGCGGGTCAGATCAACGGCACGACTGGCTATGAGGAGGCGGCGGCGCAGGGCCTGATGGCCGGAATCAACGCGGCCTGCGCGCTACGGGATCAAGAGCCCGTCGTACTCGGTCGAACAGACGCATACATTGGTATTCTCATCGACGACCTCGTCACGAAGGGCACAGACGAACCGTACCGCATGTTCACCTCACGGGCCGAGTTTCGGCTTCATTTGCGGATCGACAACGCTGACCAACGATTGACTCCGATTGGCCATGGATGCGGACTTATCCGAGGACGGAGGTGGGAGCGATTTACCAGGGTACAGAAGGAACGCGAGCGTGTCCGCGAGTTTCTCAACCAGTACTGTCCGAGCCAAAACGACAATCTCGGTGTCGTAGTTGGGAGCGGTCCGAGACCGCCGCGGCTAGTCCAGTTGTTGAAACGACCCGAGTTGCGCGTCGACCATGTAAAGAAGTTCGTGGAGATGACCACGAAGGCAAACCTGCGCGACGCGGATTGGAGGGCGATCGAAACGGAGATCAAGTACGAGGGTTACCTAGCTCAGCAGTTCCGGAGCATGGAGAAGCTTCGCCGAGCGGAAAAAAGGAAGATTCCTGCTGACTTCCATTATGAAGGCATTGCGGGACTCTCGAATGAGATCGTGGAAAAAATGGAGCGGATACGGCCGGCGACGTTGGGTCAAGCGTCACGCATTCCAGGCGTCACACCAGCCGCGATCTCTATTCTGAATTTGCATTTGAGCAGTGGGCGCTCAACACTCTGACGCAGAGCGGTTCGACGCTCTCTTGAAGTCCTTACTTTCTCCCCTTGAAGTTGAGCTCTGCTCGAATCAGATCATTCGATTAAGAAACCACTACAAGCTGCTCTTGCGATGGAATTCTCGTATCAACCTGACGAGCGTGCGGGAACTAGACGAGATTGTGGAACGACATTTCGGTGAATCTCTGTTTCTTGCACAACTGCTGCCTCACGAAGGAACGGTGGTCGATATTGGTTCCGGCGCGGGATTCCCTGGGTTTCCCGTTTCGGTAGCGCGACCATCATTGCTGGTTACGCTTGTAGAATCCGTCCATAAAAAGGCTGCGTTTCTGCAGGAGTTAGCCAGAAATGAAGCACGTGTAAAGGTTCATGCAGGCCGTTTTCATTCGGTGGACTGGAAATTCGATTGGGCGATCTGGCGAGGAGTGGCATTAATAGAGATTGAGGACGATATCGCCCTATGTGTCGACCGAGTAGCCGCGATAACGAGTGAACGCCAGGCCGCACAATGGAAAAGGCGAAAAAAGTTGGTGTGGGAGCGGGAACAAGCAGTCCCATGGGACAAACGGCGAGTTGTTCTCGTCGGGCGGTCTATCCATGTTCCACGTGAAACGTAGACGCGCATTTCCTGCTTCCTTCTTTTTGGCGGCCCTGTATCACTGTGCTAGAGTGTGATGTCCCGGAGGCCGGGGAACCTGCTCCTTGGGAAGCATCATTGCAATCGCTAACCAAAAGGGTGGAGTCGGTAAAACGACCACCGCTGTTAATCTCTCGGCCGCGCTTGCTGCGGCCGACTGCCGAGTTCTTATCGTAGATTGCGACCCACAGGCTAATGCCAGCAGCGGACTCGGCTTTCAACAGACCGAATCCGAGCCATTTACACTCTACGAAGTCCTGATCGAAGGACTTCCATACGATACGGCCAAACGAGAGACTCAAATCGAGCAGCTCGACCTGCTGCCTTCCTCGCGAAACTTGGCCGGAGCCAATCTGGAGCTTGTTGACCTATCGGACCGCGAGCTCATCCTCTGGTCTAGACTGGCGGATGCCCTTGCGGCCTATGACTTCATCTTTCTCGACTGCCCACCGGCACTCGATCTTCTAACCCTCAATGCGCTTGTCGCCGCGGATTCCGTGCTCATTCCGATTCAGTGCGAGTACTTTGCTCTCGAAGGCATCTCGTCACTCCTGGACACCATTGACCGGGTTCGTGAGTTCTGGAACCCGGATCTGATGATCGAAGGGGTTCTTTTGACGATGTTCGACGAGCGCACGACACTTGCACGCCAAGTCGCATCGGACCTCCAGGAGTTCTTTGAAGGGCAGGTATTTGACACGGTCATCCCACGGAACGTTCGCTTGGCGGAAGCGCCCAGCCATGGCCGATCCATTATCCAATATGATCTCCGATCACGCGGAGCAGAGAGCTATCTGGGGTTAGCCCGGGAATTCCTTTTCCGCCGAGGGCAACATCCATCGCACTAGGCGGTCCCGTGAGTAAGGTTACCTCCATATGTTCCTGACATGGAAGGAGTTAACAAAAGATGGTTAGAACGCCGCCGCAAAAAACCAAGTCTCGCAAGGCCCTAGGTCGGGGCCTTGGTGCACTTCTACCGAAGCGACATCCGTCTCAGTCTCCGGCGGACTCACGAGGACGCTCAAGGCGGGATGCCGTCCAATCTGTTCCTCTGAGTCACATCAATGTGAACCCGACGCAGCCGCGACGTGCCTTCGACCCTCAAGCGATCGAAGAGTTGGCGCAGTCAATTCGTGTAGATGGCGTGATCCAGCCGATTGTTGTTCGACAGCAGCAAGATCGGTTCCAGTTGGTTGTTGGGGAGCGGCGTCTAAGGGCCGCTCGCCTTGCAGGACTAGACGAAATACCCGCCATTGTCAAAGATGTGAGTGACGAACGCCTCTTGCAGGTCGCACTTGTTGAGAACATCCAACGTGAAGATCTCAACCCGATCGAAGTGGCCACGGCCTTGCGAACCATGGCTCACGATCTGGACCTGAGTCATGAGGAACTGGCGGAACGTACCGGCAAAGATCGCACTAGTGTAACGAATCAACTGCGTCTACTACGATTGCCGGAGGATATCCAGCAACTCGTGGCCGAGAGGCGTCTTTCGATGGGCCATGCCCGTGCCATATTGAGCCTTGACGATGTGGAACAACAGAGAGCACTTGCCGAAAAGGCGGCCGCTCAGGGATTATCCGTGCGACAGGTCGAGCGGACCGCCAGAGAATTGAACGAACCTCGCAAGCGTGCGAAGCAAGACAAACCTCTCGATCCCAACGTGCTGGCTGCTCTCGAGCGCTTGGAAGAAGTCCTGAGCACGAAAGTGCGTCTGGTTGAACGCGGACGTAACGGGGGCAAGATCGAGATCGAATACTACTCTGCGGACGACCTCGACCGTATATATACTACAATTGTAGGTAAGGAGTGACCCTACTCGCTTTCGATTCGCTCAATCAATGCCGCCGCGCGTGCTCGTGCGATGTGCACGAACCTCTGATCGCCTGCCACCTTTCGCAAAACTGGAAGGAAGTGATGGGAGGCAACAATACGGTTCTTGTCGAACGAAGTTTGGAAATAGAGAAGCGTCTTGTTCACACCAAGCCGGTCGAATCTCACCACACGCTCAAGTTCGAACAGGTGATTTGCCGATTCGGCCATTCGTAAGAACCAACTCTCCAGAGTTTTCGCGTCTGGTTCCTCCGTATATACATATGCGGCCTCCGCTCTTTGCCCGTTGCCACTGTCGTACCGCAAGATCTTGTCACCTGTGAATGCTACTTTACGGTCGTTTCTGATGGGTCGTCTCAGGCCATCGAGTTTTTTGACGAGTTCAAAGATTACTTTTGTTTCCCGAGGGCGTAGAGTGAAAGTCCAGGGGTCTTCCTCGTCAGGCTCTTCCCGGTAGATCGCGTTCCCATCGGAGGTCAATTCCACCTCGAAGTAGGGGGGTATGCTGCCTGGGAAATCACGCGAGAAGAAGAGAGTCTCCTGAGCATGAGTTGTAGCTGCTAATGCGAGCAGAACGCAGGTCCCGAGCAGAAACCTATTGATTCGACCGGCGCTGTTCACACACGTCGTCGGTCTCCGGTGCGTCACACCTTTCCCCCGGCACTTCGCATCGAGTGACAGAGCGCAACGGCCAAGGCGTCGGAGGCGTCGAAAGAGCCGTTGATCTCGTCCTGGTCCGACCCTAGCAGAGAACTCACCATCACGCGGACTTGATCCTTGGTGGCCTTGCCATAGCCGACGACACTGCCCTTCACCTCGAGCGGTGAGTACTCGCCAACGGGTAGACCTGACTGCGCGGCGGCGAGCAGCGCCACACCGCGCACATGAGCAAGACGTAGCGCTGAGCGTGGATTGACCGCAGCGAACACTCCCTCAACGGCCATCTCATCCGGGGAATGCTCTTCCAAGAGGTTCCGCAGTCCGTCGTGAATAACCCGTAAACGTTCTCCGAAGGCGTGCTTCGTTGAAGTGCTGATCACACCACAGGTTAAAAGCCTGTGTCGACGTCCGTCCGTCTCGATGACGCCGTAGCCGGTTCGTTTCGAACCACAGTCAATACCTACGATTCTCATTGCTTTGAGACAGCTTCGAAATGAGGCCGCAGAGATGTGCAATCTAAGCCGAAAGGGCTTTTAGTTCCTTGTCGTCAATGGCGAAGTTCGAATAGACGTTCTGGACATCGTCGTGGTCTTCGAGGAGGTCGAGCATGCGCAGCACGGTGGTCGCGCTCTTGCCTTCGATCTGTACTGTGCTCTGCGGAACCATGGTGACCTCCGCTGAAGAAGTCGCTACGCCGGCTTCTTCGATAGACTTGACGACATCGTTGTGAGCTTCACAAGGTGAAACGACATGCCAGTTCTCACCTTCATCGACGAGGTCCTCGGCACCGGCGCCGAGAGCAATGTCCATGAGCTGTTCCTCGTCGGTACCTTCCATCGGCACGATGACGAGGCTTTGCTTGTTAAACATCCATGCGACGCAGCCGTTCTCACCGAGGTTACCTCCGTTCTTTGAGAAAAGGTAACGCAGCTCGCTGACGGTTCGGTTGCGGTTGTCTGTGACGACTTCGACGATGACGGCCACGCCGGACGGTGCGTAGCCCTCGAATATGATCTCTTCGTACGAGGCGCCTTCCAACTGCCCGGTGCCGCGGAGGATGGCCTTCTTGATGTTGTCCTGAGGCATGCTTTGCCCTTTGGCGGCGGCGATGGCGGTGCGGAGACGCGGGTTGGCGTCAGGGTCTCCACCACCCTCTCGAGAGGCGATTTGGATCTCCCGGATAAGGCGGGTAAAGACCTTGCCCCGCTTGGCATCCTGAGCGGCCTTCTTATGTTTAATTGTCGCCCACTTGGAATGGCCCGACATATTGATTCCTCTAACGTTTGGATTCGACCGCTCGGTGGCAGCGCGGGAAAAGGCCTCAACGAAGAACTCTGCAGAAGCCGCCGTTCGTCCACAGACATCGGGTCTGAATCTTTCAAGAGAATAGCAGAAAGGCTTTGCGGCCAAGGGGTGGACGGGAGGTTGGGGAACACATACCGACCGCAATCAGCTTGTCTATAATGGCGTTTCAAAGAGCAGCGAGGAGCATACGAATTCGACATGAAAAAACGGGGTTTTCAATTTGTCTTTATGCTGGCGTGCGCGGGTCTTGTCCATGCTGCCCACATCTATGAAGAAACGGCTTCGGTACACGACATCATGGAAGTGGTGCAGGGGCCGAGCATGAAGAAGCTCTCGGAGATGATGAAGGCGGGCGGCCCGCAGACCGATGACGATTGGAAGCACGCCCGGGAACACATCTCGATCCTGGGTGAAACCACGCAGCTATTGCTGATGGGCAACCGTGTGAAGGAAGATCCCTGGACACCGGGCGCCCAAAAGGTGATCGACGGATCCAAGCAGGGCACTGCGGCCGCGAAAGCGAAGGATGGCAACACGTTCCGAGCAGCAATGGGTTCAGTGGGCGCGGGTTGCCGATCGTGCCACAAGGTTTACAAGAAGAAGAAAAAATAGGCGGCCACCTTCGATAGCTTGAGCCGTTCAACCGGTCGGGCTGGTTTGATCCATATCGAACGGCGGGTCTGGCTGCGCGCGGGTTCCCAAACCTCTCTTCGCGGGGCTGCGCCTGCAGGCGTACGGACTTACTCGAACGTATCCGTCTTTCCTTGGGATCTTCCGCTCCAGGCAGTTTTCAGCAGGCCTGTCTATCGAAGTTTGACTACCGCACCTCCGCGGTCTTTACTGCGTAGTGCGGCGTCCATGAAGGCGAATATCTCGATAGTGACATCGTTGGGCACGGGGGGCTCACCGGTGCGGAAAAACTCGACGACGCGAACGAGCATGCGTCCATACGCCCCGCCGGCTTTCGTCGACTGCTTGATCTCATCCTCTCCATAGGCGATGGCTCCGTAGCCTCTCTTGCCCGCGCGGATTCCCCGCACGGTTCCAATACGGCCATCCTTCCAGAGGCCCACGATCACGTCAGCCTCTTCGGTGAACGTGCGATGTACGGAGACGCAACCGGGTCCCATGATCGTGTAGAGCAACTCGATCGGGTGAATGGCGTACCACGACAGATCCAGATGATGAGTAGGGTGGATCGAAGCAGGCCCCCACGTGATCGCGCCCTTGAGTTCTTGCACTTGAGTCTCCGCAACGGCATCGGTATAGCGCAGGCTCGACGTGCTGAACCATGGAACGCCGTGCATCTTGCCAAGCCGCGCGATCTCGCGAACGTCTTCGAGCGACGCGGCGAGCGGCTTGTCAATGAAGACCGGCTTTCCGGCTTCGAAGACCGGCTTCACCTGCTCCAAGTGTCGGCGGCCGTCGACGCTCTCCAACAGCACGGCGTCCACTTTGGAACAGAGAGTCGGGATGTCCGGGACTATCTCGACGCCCCAGTCCTGTTCGAGTTGAGCCGCGTACTTGTCGACCCGCGTGCGGCTGCTTTCAACGTCCGGGCTGCCGCCTTTATAAGCAGCTACGACGCGAGCGCCGGGCACATGATCGGGGCGCGAGGGATCGTTGAGTATCCTCGTAAACGCCGGGACGTGCGAGGTGTCGGTACCGATGATGCCGACTTTGATGGGTTCAGCGGCTTGGTGGGGAAGGACCACAAGCAGGGCTAAGACGAGAAGACGGATCTGCATGCCAGGCATTCTACACCAGGGAGTGATGGGAACCGGGTCCGGCAGCTCACCGGATACGGATGTGAGAGTATCCACCCATTCCAGAGCGGGTCTTTCTGATTCTCTTGGCGCTCGAACGCAAGGTAGGCGGGCCGCCGGCTTGCCAAGGGCTACAGGACGGGTTTGAAGCGTTCCATCAAGGCTTCGATTTCCTTGACTTCCTCAGGGCGCACTTCTGGAAGCGGAGGCCGCACCGGTCCCGCAGGCTTACCAAGGATCTCCATCGCCTTCTTCATCACAGACACTTCATAGCCCTTGCGCCGGGCGCGCAGAGCGTAGAGAGGAATCACATAGTTCGACATCAGCCGAGCAAGGCTCGCCTGGTCGAGCATCGAGGCGCGTTCGTGCAATTGCAGCGAGAGCCGTGGGGCAAGCACGGCAATACTCGACGTGTAGGTTCGAATGCCGATCGAATAGTAGCCCGGCACCATGTCGTCACCGATCCCGCCGATCCAGTGCAGGCGATCTCCGCAGCGCTCCATGATGCGTTGATAGGCGCGCAGGTCCGCTTGGCCTTCTTTCCAGGCGATCAAGTTCGGAATCGCTTCACAGAGTCGCCAGACTTCGGTCGCGGAGAACGTCGCCCAGTCACGGCTGTAGACAAAGAGACCGAGATTCGTTGCCTCTCCGATCGCCTTGTAGTAGTGGAGCAAACCTTCGCGATCGGCATTCGGATAATAAGGCGGGAAACAGAGGATACCGTCGGCGCCCGCCTCCTCGGCCTTCTTGGCCATTTCGGTGGCGAGGGGCATGTTGAACCCGACCCCGGCGAGCACTCGGGTCTTGCCGCCGACCTCATCGATCGTGGCTTTGATGACCTCAAAATGCTCTTCGGGAGTCATCGAATACATCTCGCCCGTTCCACCGGCCGCCACGACCGCGCACAGCGGGAACCTCAGCATCTCGGCAACGTTCTGACGATAGCCCTCGATGTCGAGTGAAAGATCGTCTTTGAAGATGGTGACCGGGAATGTGATCACGCCACCAAGTTGGCCTTTGAGTTCCTCTGCAGTCATGGCGGGAAAGCCCCTTTCTTGAGCAAACCGTCTAGCTTAGCGGTTCGAAGAAAAGGTGTCTATGACATAGAAGGCTATGGAGCCCCTTGTATCTCCGAGCCTTTCTCTGACACGACCAGAGATCATCGGCCGCAACCAATAGAAGCTCATCTCGCACCCAATGCTTGAGGATCTTTGCTGAGGCGCCGCCGGCAGCTCCTACCAGCGCGGCAGTACACGCTTCCAGTTCGGATCGACGTGCTTGCGCATTTCGGCCTGATCGTCGCGTTTCCGGTAGGGCAACTTCTCGAACAGCGCCTTCCCGCGAGCGATCTGGTCGTAGTCCAGGTCGACGCCCAGGCCCGGCTTGTCGGGAATCTTGACGCAGCCGTTGATGATCGGGATGCGTCCGCCGGCGACGATCTCGTCCTTCTCGGACTGCCACGGATAGTGCGTATCACAGGCATAGGTAAGGTGCTTCGTGGCGGCGGCGGCATGCGTCATCGCCATCAACGAAACTCCCAGATGGCTATTGGAGTGCATCGAGAGCCTGATTCCGAAGACCTGACAGATCTTGCCGAGGTACTGCACCTGTCTCATGCCGCCCCAGTAGTGGTGATCGCACAGAATCACCTGCACTGCATCCTTCTTGACCGACTCGGGAATATGCTCGAACGACGTCACAGCGACGTTGCTCGCCAGCGGCGTATCGACGTCTTCGGCCAGCAGGCCTGCGCGAACCGCCGCCATGCCGTCGATCCCCATTGCCGGGTCTTCCAGATAACCTCCGCCGGAGAGTTCCTCTTTCAAGTCCCGGCCCACTTTAATCGAGGTCTCGACGGTCCAGGCGCTGTTGGGGTCGATGCGCAGAGGTACGCTCGGGCCGAACTCCTGGCGGAGTTGGCGGATCGTCTCGACTTCGACCTCCGGATCGAAGACGCCGCCCTTGAACTTGACGGAACCGAATCCGTACTCGTCGAACATCTGCTTTACCTGGCGGACGAGCGTTTCCGGCGACAGCGCCTCGCCGTACTTGTCCTCGCGGGCGTCATTACCTTCGCCCCCGCCGCCGGCGTGCTTGTAGAAGGGATACGCCGAAAAGGGAACCTCGTCGCGAACGCGGCCGCCGATCAGGTCGCAGACGGGCTGTCCAACGGCGCGGCCGATCAGGTCGAGACAAGCCGTCTCGATAGCGGCGTAAGTACGGCTACTCGTGTCGAGAGGATTCTCGCCGGGAACGTGGTAGGTCTGCGAGCGATCGAGGCCGCCGCCTTCGCCCTCGACGAAACCGAGCAGGTCACCCGTCAGGCGGTAGGGATTGGCACCTACGACCCGCTCGCGGGCTTCCCGAAGTGCTGCCGCAGGCTTCTCGCCGCCATAGGTCTCGGCGATACCGACGAGGCCGTCTTCGCTTTCGAGTTCAATCACGTTCCGCAGCGCGTAGGGAGCGTGCAATCCGTAGGAACTCCGCAGGGGAGGGTCTGCCATCGCGATGGAATGGACCCTCATGTCGACGATTTTCATGGCGCGTAATCCGGGTGACCGGCGGTTCGGAAGGAAGCACTAAGAATACCGAACCGGCGGTTCGGGAAGCCCTTGGCTATCATGAAGCATTCTTCGAAAGCTGTTCGTCTTGAGTACCTCAACGATAGAGCCCCCGGTACAGGCGCCTGCGACGACTGCTCCATCCGCGGCGGCTCCGACGATGGCAGCCATCCTGACAGGCCCCTTCCTGCTGCTCTGCCTCGGGCATCTTGCGGTCGACTTCTATGCCAGTTCCGTCGCCACTCTGCAACCGCTGCTCGCCGACAAATATTCGCTCACGCTGGCGCAGGTCGGCGTCCTCAGTGGTGTTTTCATGTTCGGCTCGGCTGTGATGCAGCTCTTCTTCGGGCTGCTGTCAGACCGCATCCACTCTCGGTTGTTCGTCGTGTTAGGTCTCGCCACGGCGGGTGTTTTCCTGTCGAGCTTGGGTGTCGCGAACGGCTATCCGATGCTCCTGGCGATTGCACTGGTCGGTGGAATGGGGGTCGCGTCATTCCATCCCCAGAGCACGTCACAAGCGGCCGCTCATGCAAAGTCGCGGCGCGGACTCACGGTGGCCATCTTCATCGCGGCAGGCATGGTAGGCCTCTCGCTGGGGCCCATCTACTTCTCGACCTTGGCCGAAAGGGTCGGTCTCGAGCAACTCCCGTTAGCCGCTCTGCCGGCGCTCATCATTGCGGGGTTTCTGCTCTGGATGCTGCCCGCGCCCGCCAACGGAAGGACAAACGGCGAGACATCCTTCGAATGGGAGCCCTTCCGAAGGCACTGGAAACCTCTCCTGTTGCACTACGCGCTCGTCGTCTTGCGATCGGTCGTGCACTTAGGCCTTGCGCAGTTTCTGACGGTCTATCTATATCAGGATCGAGGATTCACACTGCAACGGGCGAGGATCTGGCTGGCCATCTTCTTCGTCAGTTCGGTGGTCGCCTCGTTGACCGGAGGCAGCCTGGCGGACCGCATCGGCGGCCGCCGCGTCGTTCTGATCTCGATGATGGCTTGCTTTCCGTTTTTTGCGCTTTTCCTCGGTACGACCGGATGGTTGTCTCTCGCCAGTCTCTTCGTGGGAACACTCATCCTGTTGCTGACGAATCCGGTCATGATCGTCATGGCGCAAGCGCTCGTACCGGAGCAAGCAGGCACCGCGAGTGCGCTGGTGATGGGTTTCGGCTGGGGAATGGCCGGTATCACGCTCATCCCGATGCTGGGATGGGTTGCCGACCATGTAGGCTTACAGGCCGTGTTTTGGGGCGTGGTAGCGCTACCCTTGCTGGGCTTCTTGATGGCCCTGAAGCTGCCGAAGGAAGCAAAGGCCGGCTAACGAAAACAGCGATCCGTTCACCGGTCCTGTTCAGACGCCTCGAGCTTTTCTGTGGAGGCGTTGTGGCGACGGCTCCTGTGTTGGCGGGACCGGATGGTTGACCGCTTGACTTCGGAAACGCGCTATATTGCTGTATTCGCTGTTCCCCACCTGCAAAGCAGCACTCCCCGCACATCCTAATTCTCCCGAAGTATCACAGGACCGACATGCCCAACGGAGCCGAACTATTCATCGCCAGCCTCAAAAAACTCGGTGTCTCCCACATCTTCACCTTGGTGGGTGATCACCTGAACGAGATCCTCCGCGTTGCCGAGCGCGAGGGGCTCGTGATCGCGGACACGCGGCACGAATCGGCTGCCGTTCACATGGCGGATGGTTGGGGCCGCATCACGCGGCAACCAGGTGTCTCGATGGTCACCGGCGCACCCGGGCATACGAATTCTCTCAGCGGCATCGCGACAGCCCACACGACAGGTTCGCCGATCCTCGCGATGAGCGGCATGAGCAGCTCGAAAATGCGAGATCGTTACGCCTTCCAGGATATGGAACAGCTGGGGATGGTTCAAGCCATCACCAAATACGCGGCCATGCCAGCCGAACCCGGTCAGATTCCGTTCCACATCCACAAGGCCTTCCTGGAATCACTCTCGGGCCGCAACGGTGCCTCGCACCTGAGCGTCCCTGTGGACCTGCTCACGACGAAAGCGGAGAACCACTACCCACTCCCCGACGGCCCGATCGAAGTTCGAAAGCCAGGACCCGATTCCAACGAAATCAGCCGTCTGATCGACCTGATCGACACGGCCGAGCGGCCCGTCGTCATCGCTGGAAGCGGCACATGGTGGTCGGGTGCGAGCAGCGAGTTGCAGACCTTCATCGAGAAGACCTCAATGCCGCTCTTCACGGTCTGCCTGGCGCGGGGGGTGGTTTCCGACGACCATCCGCTGTGCTTCGGCTACGCCGATCCGACGTTGAGCCGCGCTGCCGCCAAAGCCTTCAAGGAAGCCGACGTGGTCATTGTGCTGGGAAAGAAACTCGACTACCGGCTGCGTCTCGGCGGCGCGCGGCTTTTCTCCCCGGAGGCCAAATTCGCCCAGGTCGACATCCATCCGGAGGAGCTGGGGCTCAATCGCCGCCTTGAAGTGGGAATCTATTCGGACGTCAAGCTGGCGCTCCAGGCACTCAATGATGCGCTATGCG
>MKWU01003485.1_pt1 | contig 20593 bp, 17 predicted proteins | sample 809101 | NCBI WGS metagenome assembly MKWU01 (sample SAMN05860141, study PRJNA318959) | sponge metagenome | host: Aplysina aerophoba | place: Slovenia: Piran, Adriatic Sea, Gulf of Piran | collected 2013-05-07
GAGTCGAACGTCGCCTCGCTCTGGGCGTACGTCGACACGGCCTACATCGTGATCACCGCGATGGTCGGCCTGCGCCTGCTGCGCGCCGCGATGCGGCGGTAGCCGCGTGCCCGGACACGGCCCGACCCCGCCTACGTCTCTCACCGAGCACCGCGTCGGTTCCTGCCTGGCCCATGTGGAAGCGGGCCTAGCTGGGCTCGATCACCCCGCACGCGATGCGCGCGCCAGCCGACCCTGTGGTTAGGGCAGGGACTCTGGACCCTACTCGCCCTTTGGAGGCAACGCCGCTTCCCACGAGTAGCGGAGCTTTTGGTGTTGATTGGAATTCCGGTAACCTTGCGCAGGAGGTCGCGCGGGGCATGCGCGAGTCCGCCTCGCGCGGCTTCTGGGTCTCCAGCCGCACGCCCTACGGCTACAACAGGGTCTACGTGCCCGACGGCGCGAAGAAGCGCCCGAAGCTCGAGGTGGACCCCGAGACCGTCCCGATCGTGGAGCGCATCTTCGCCCTCGCCGAGGCCGGCAAGGGCATCACCGAGATCGCCCGCACCCTCAACGACGACGGCATCGCCAATCCGACCGGCCGCCCCTGGTCCAAGAACGGCGTCCACATCCTGCTCACCAACGAGGTCTACACGGGCACGTTGCAGTGGGGCGTGCGCGCCAAGGACGGCGCGCCGCCGGTGCGCGTCGAGGACGCCTTCCCGGGGATCGTCTCGAGGGAGCTGTTCGGGCGCGTGCAGTCGCTCATGCGCTCGCGTGCCCCGAAGCGAGCCCACCCGCGCCGCGTGGGCAGCTCCTACCTGCTGAGCGGGCTGGTCAAGTGCCGCAGCTGCCGGCGCGCGCTCTCGGGGCAGGACTCCAAGAGCGGCCAGTTCTCCTACTACGTCTGCCAGTCGCTCATGAAGCGCGGCCGGGGCGCCTGCGACGCTCCGCGCCTCAACGCGCGGCGCTTCGAGCAGCTCGTCGTCGACCAGCTCCGCGCCAACGTCCTCACCGAGTCCAACATCCGCGACCTCGTGCGCCTCGTCGGCGAGGAGATGGACGGGGTCGCCCATGAGCAGCGCCGGAAGCTGGAGACGATCGAGTCCGAGCTGGCCGACGTGCGCCGCCGCCTCGACCGCCTCTACCACCTCATGGAGACGACCGAGCTGGACATCAGCGACGTGCTGCCGCGCATCCGTGACCACAAGGAGCGCCGCGAGCGGCTGGAGCAGGCGGCCTCGGAGGCGCGGGCCGCGCTCGCGCAGCGGCGCGAGGTGCTCGACGACGTGGACACGATCACGGCCTACGCCGAGGAGATGCGGGAGTTCCTCGGGACGAGCGAGCTGACGGAGTCGAAGGCCTTCATCAACTCGTTCGTGAAGGAGATCGCCGTCGCCCCGGGCGCCGCCACCATCCGCTACACGATCCCGATGCCTCAGGACAGTCCCGTGCGCGGCGGCAAGGCCGAGGATGTCGCCCTCGGCGGCCCGGTACTGTCTACCGTCAAGTCTGGTGGGCCTGACTGGACAAAATCGAGAACCGGGGTCTCCTCCCTTCTTACGCCGTCTGACGGCATCGGAATCGTGTACGTCAGCGTGGCCTCTTCCCCCTTCACCTCCACTCCCTGCACGAAGTTGCGGATGAGCGCCTTCTGCTCCGGGATCGTCCCTTCGGCCAGGAAGCTGCGGAAGTCAGCCACGTACTCCTTGATCTCCTCGCTCGTGGGCAACTCGACCTTCCGGTGCGCAAGCTGGCCCGCTGCTTCCTCACGTGCTGCCGCAAGCTGGTCCTCCCGCTGCCGCAGCGAGAGAATCCGCGGCGACAGCGCCTCCAGGGTGAGGTCGCTCTTCTCCAGCGCTTCGTAAAGCCGAAGCAGCCGGCTCTGCACGTCCTCCAACTCTGCCTCGATGGCCTTGAGCTTGCCGCCAAGCTGACCCGCCAGGGCATCCACCTCCTCCGCCACCAGGGTAACCAGCTCGGTGATGGTCTCATCGGTGAGGATGCGCTCCCTGATCTTGTCGACGATGAACCCCTCCACCTTCTCCGCGTTCAGGTAACGCGCTTCGCATGAGCCGGCGCCCTCCTTGAGCAGGGTGCCGCAGACGTAGTAGGCGTAACGCCCGCCCTTCGCCCCCTGGCCGGTGTAGGGCTTGCCACAGATTCCGCAGCGCAGCAGACCGCTCAGCAGGAACTTGCTCCCCACCCGTGCCGGGCGCTGCCTCTTCGGCGCGCGTTCCTCGAGAGACTCCTGCACCCGATCGAACGTCTCCCTGGGGACGATCGCCTCCCAGGCCCCCTCCGCACGCACGGGCTCGGGCGGTTTGTCGCCCTTGCTTGTACGGCCCCAGACGGCGGTGCCTGTGTAGGCCTCGTTCGTGAGCAGGTAGTGGAGGCCGTTCCGGTACCAGCGCCTGCCCCGGTTGGTGATGCCTCGTTCGTTCAGGTCGCGGCAGATTTCCTTGAGTCCGTTGCCCCGCAGTGAGCTCTCGAACACCTCCCGCACGATCGGGGCGGTGGCCGGGTCGACTTCCAGAGTGGGGCGCTCCCTTGCTCCGTCGCTTACCTTGACCCGCCGGTAGCCGAAAGGCGCCCTCGACGCGAGGAAGAACCCGCGCGAGGCGGACTCGCGCATCCCGCGCGTGACTTCCTGAGCGAGATTCTCCGAATAAAATTCGTCAACGCTCTCGATGATCGCCTCCATGAGCTTGCCGGTGGGGGAGTCGTCCGCGTGCTCGGTGATCGAGGTCACCCTGATGCCGCGGCGGCGCAGCATCGATTTGAAGGCGACGGCGTGCTCACGCTTGCGGGTGAAGCGGGAGAACTTCCAGACGAGGATCTCCTCGAAGGGGGCATCGGCGTCGCTGGCCGCATCCAGCATCTTGCGGAACTGGGGCCGGTCGGCGACGCGGCCGCTCTCGGCCTCGTCCACGTACTCGCGGGCGACGACGTAGCCGTTCTTCTCGGCGTAGTCCCGCAATGCTCGCAGCTGGGCGGCGACGGAGAGGTCAACGTCCTGACGGTCGCTGGAGACGCGGGCGTAGAGGGCGGCGGGCTTGGGGGTCAGTGGGGGCTTCATGCTGCTATTCCTTTCTTGAGTGGCGAGTGAGCGGCCTCGCTTCGTCAGGGAAACCTGCTCTTCTAGGGGCACTTCTTCAAGTTCAAAAGGCACTCCATGAGGGTGTTCCTGCCTACAGTCTCGCTGAGCGCTGCTGGTGTCAGAACTAACATTCTAGCAGCAGCCTTGTGGGTCGCGCCCATGGGCACCAACGGAGGACTGCTGGTGGACGAGTACCCGCCGCTCAGCCTCAACTTGAAGAGGCGGGGCGTAGTTAGCCTCTCGCTGCCCGCCAGTCCGTTCGTGAAGTCGGCGATGCCGTCCAGACCTCGCACGTCTCCTTCCGCACTTGGGTGCCCGACAGTCGAAGAGGCTAGAATCCTGCGTCGAGTTGATACGGCTGAAATTGGTAGCCGTAGGGCCGGAAGGTTGCAGCAAGTGGTAGAGCAACGCCAGGGCGCACCGGTGAGTGGCGAGTTTCTCGATCTGATTCGGGGCCAAGAGGAATCTTGCGCGAATCAATTCGACGAGTGGATTCCGAGCGCGGGTGCGAGGGCTCCCGCGACAGTGCAGGCACTTGGCACTGCCCTCTCGCTGCTCGAACGGATCGGCTCTTGCTGGTGGGGCTGTCGCGGAGGTGACCACCAAGACGAGTACCTTGTCGGAAGGGCGGCCAGCAACGCCAAGGCAGCGCTCCTGTTACTCAGGACTGGCTACTACGACGAGGCACTCGGTCTTGTGCGTCAGGTCGGTGAGACCTCGAACCTGATAGCTCTATTCGTGCAATCGGCAGACCTTCACGCGAAGTGGAGGAGTGCTGGGGATGCAGACCGACGCAGGGAGTTTTCACCGGTCAACGTTCGTAAGGGCCTACAGAGCCTGGAGTTCCCACTTCCGATCGATTCGGAGATGTACGGTTTGCTGAGCGGGCGGGCGGTTCATCCCCACTCCGAGCACGCACCACAAAGTCACAACGTGGACGGCAGACCGACACAGGGCGCGGTCTTCCAGGAAGCTGGGGCGCTTGTCGTGCTCAACGAACTGGCTGGTCAGGTCGGGTACCTGATCGGGCTTGCGCAGATGTTCGTAGGGCCTCAGCCAGATGGCAAGGCGGTCTTCGAAGCAGCGCTCGATCTGATCGAGTCAGTGGGCAAGGCCAGACTTAAGTCCATGGAGGAGTACTTCGAGAGGGTCCGTAGCCAAATCGGGGAGCAGACAGTTAGGGCACCGCGATAGTGGACCCTACTCCTCGTGTGGGCGCAGGGTGAGGAGGGAAGCCGCGTCGTACCACCTGCGGAATGCAGGGCACACTCCTAGAGTGTTGCCGCGCTCGACCCATTCGGCGCGCTTGATGACGTGCTCGGGTTGGTCGGCAACCTGACGACACGGGTAGTGGGGCTTCGCGACAACGCACTCAGCGTCCAGCGCGCAGCCTAGGTGGTGGCATCATCTCGTCTGCTAGGCTCAAACGCGCGGGCGCGCTGCCCAGCCAACCTCGTGCTCGGACGGGACTGACGGCGCGGGTCCGGCCGAGGCGGCAGCTCCTGCTGTATCGCCCTCCCAACCTGGGCGTCGGGTACGTTAGAAGGCCCGGTTTCGGCGATTCAGCGTCCCCTTGGCAGCTCGCACGCCCAACCATCACCATCGTCGTCAAGCTGGTATGGGTCCACGCCAAGCACTACCACATGGACAGGCCTTTGGTGAGCTTCAAAGTCACTACAGTCGAATGCATCATCAGGAAAGTGCGGAAGACACGGCTCGTACGACGGGTGGCACGCTGCGAAGCCCTCTCCCACCGATACAACGGAGCAGTTGTCGATGTTGTATTTCGCAGGCGTGCTCGTCATACCTGCCACGTCGAACCGGTGCTCCTGACCCAGCGCCCTAACGACCAGCACCGCAGCCCCTTCTAGCCTATCGAGGATGCCCACAGGGTCTGGAGCCCAGAGCCTCGAAGCCAAGGCACCTTGATCCCAAAGCTCTCTGATGAAAGCCCCGGAGTCAACGCTGTATTCAACAACACGACTGACCTCAGATGGCCTGGTTGCACTTGAGATAGAAGAGTCACTTACAGTGACAGCGAGTCTCCCCCCGCCTATCTCATAGCAGCCGAAGTAGAACGAACCCGCTCCACTATCAGTGCTGACTATCGTCACAAATTCATCGAAGCTATTGCGGTCGGCGCTATAGCTGATTCCAGAACACCAGGCTCCTCCGTCGTAAAACGGGTCCCCTGTGCAGCCCTCACCCATGAAGGGCTTTGAGACAGCAGCCGGGGTTGGTGCAGCCACTGGCTCCGGCAGGGGAACCTCAACAGAGACAGCGTTGCTTTGGTGGAACCGGCCCGAGTCGCTGAGGCGAGACATGTCAAGGGCCGCATTAAGAGTGCGCCAGTGCCCCCCCTCGGGCCGGGTGCTCACGTAGAGGAGCGATGGATCAGAGATGCGCCGCCACACGGTGACCTCGACCAATGCTGTCCCCGCCTCCAGGGGCACACCGACTCCGACCGCGTTGCTTTGGTGGAACCGGCCTGAGTCACTACGGCGAGACATGTCAAGGGCCGTATCGAGGGTACGCCAGCGTCCCCCCTCGGGCCGGGTGCTCACGTAAAGAAGTGAGGGGTCGCGGACACGTCGCCAGACGGTGACTTCGACTCCGGCCTTAGCACGGGCGTCACCCTGCGAGGTTCGAACAGTCAGGTCGAGATTGCTGGAGCCACCACTGCGCCAAGTACCCGTCTGGTCGGCAGCCTGACCGTTCACGGCAAAGGAGATGCTGTCGCCGCCGCTTGCGCAGGAGGGCGGTACGTCAAGCATGTAGGAAGGGGAGGTTGCACCCCAAAAGACGGTGGCAGAGCCGCAGCCGACACCATTCACGATAGCCACGACCGAACTGCCTACATCGGCAGGTTCACCATTCACGGTGACGGTGCCTCTGAAGCGTGCGGGCGAGTTCTGTGCGTCAACGCCAAACGTGAACCCCAGCACGAACGCGCCTACCAAGAGCGCGATTCCCCACAGCTTTGCCTGTTTCATCCCCTGTGTACTCTAAGTGTCCCTCACCTGGCAGGAACAATTCGGTGTCCCCCGGACACCCTCGCGATTGCGCTGGTTGCCGCCGTCCGAATGGCGCTCTCACGCGGACTCCTGCATGGGTATCGCAAAGAGGAAGACGCGCTACAGACCTTGCAGGGGGGGCGGATCGTGATTGAGCGGCCGCTGCTTCGTCGCCTCGGCGGCGGACTGGCCGTCGAGGTTCGGTACGATGAGTTCGCCGACGCCATCCTCGCGAACCGGCTGGTGAAGGCCGCGGCTGGTCGGCTGGGCCGGATGCGACCTCTTGTACGCCCCGCTGACGTCGAAACCGCTCCAGAACCGGGTGAAGTGCCCTCGAAGACCCTTCACGGCTGAAACCTCCCGCAGGGGGACGTGCACCAGGTACCCGCGCGCGGCGGCGACGATGGACTCCACGGCGCCCACGCATCGAGCCAGCTGTCGCGAAGCTGCTCCGCTCCCGTGGCGTCTGCCGCCGAGCGTCTTCGCGCATCCCGCTGCCCTCTCGCCTTCGCTCCCAGGGGAGCTCTGCTCCCACCCGTCAGGGTTCCTTCCCGGAATACCCCTGAGCCGACCTACGACGGCGGTGTCCGCACTCCCGTCGCATCATTCACCGGCGTTTGGCACATCTGGCGGCCCTTTTTCGAGTTCCCTCCGACGGAACTCTGGAGTTTCATTCCATGAACGCGCCCCGACACCCGAGTTGTTCGTCCGCACGTCCGGTAGGGCCGTTTCCCCTTGAACTGCCTGCGTTTTCGGGGACTTCCCTCTCTCGGAACTCACGTCTTCCCCTGTACACACCCATGACACCATTCGCGCCCGGCTGCGCCCGCCTCCCGGGGGCGGGCCCTCGCGCGCCCTCTCCTATAGGGCATTCCTCCGGGGGACCCGCCGCCACACACTTCGCCCGACCCGCAGGCCGTCGCGACGAAAGCGGCGCTCACCATTGAGCGCGCACAGGCCACTCTCCAAGACACCGGGGAGTGGCCCAGCCAGCGTTGGAGATCCTTGCGCTCCCGCTTGCTCTCGCCGGAGAGTGATGTCTCTGGGATCTCGCTCAGCGAGCCGTCAGTCTCATCAATGCGGTAGCGCGCCGCTGTTACTGTCCTGCGGTTGTCGTTCCGGCAATGCCGTCGCCACGTCCCTCCACCCTTCGTCAAACGTGTACGTGGACGCCCGGCCCGCCGGGTCGGCAATTTTCACAAGGTTGGCACGATCCGTTCCGGCATGCTCGACGACATAGAGCCAGTACGCCTTGCCCTTCGCGCGCGCGTAGTCGAACTGCGTGTGCGTGAGGGTCGCTGGACGTGACCGCAGGTCGCGCGACAGGGCCTTGACCTCGACCCAGCGCACGGGCGTTCCGCTCTCCTCGGTCTCGTACAGATCGAAGCCCGGGTTGTTGGGTGGGGTCCGCTGAAGCGAGGACTCCAGCGCAACGACGTAGTCCAGCGCGCTACGTTCGAGCGCCATCCGCCGCTCGTGGCTCAAGCCGTCGGGGTCTGGATCGTTCTCGGACTCTGCTTGTGCGGCGATGTAGGAGATGAAGCGGAACCTGGGCTCCCCTACCCCAGCGCCCGCGCCACTGGCGCGGGTTGGGACATCGACGCCAGAACCGCCACCCGCCCCATCCCGTCCGGTTGTCGGCCCGTCCCTATCCCCTCGACTGCCACCCGGCACCTGCGTCAGGCCACCTGCGTCAACTGGTAGGAGGCTACTGGCCCCGTCAGGACCGGCACCATCGCCCGATACTGAATCGGGGCGCCCACTCCGCGGCCTATACTCGCTGAGCCACTCTAGGATTGCCTCGTCACCAACGCCTTGCGCCTTGAGCTTCACAACCTGTTCAAAGACTTCGACGCTTACTCCCGCTTCCTCGGCAGCAACAGCAAGCCTTGACGGCCGTTCCGGCAGCCGGAAATTGACGACTGACTCGAGGTACCGATCCGCGGTCCAGCCGAGGGACGCGAACTCAACGCGATCTGGAGTCTGCAGACGGCCGGAGCCGTCCGGCACCCACGCGGCGACCGCCAGCAAGCGAACTACCTCGGAGGGGAACGGGTGGCGATAGGGTCTGCGGCGGAACCATTCGTACGCTCCCGTGAACGCGTCTTTCGGGGAGTCCCTGAGCGCGTCCCACAGCAACCGGGTGCGGGCCCTGACATCGTCGCCAGGCAGGGTCGGCATGTGCTCCAGGAGCGCCTCCAGTCCGCGGAGCTCCTTGTTGGTCAGGCGTTCCAGCTTACCGTGCGTGATCTCCGCTTCACCCTCTGCTAAGCGCAGAACAAGCCGCTTCTGTGCTGTGATCCCGAACGGCTCCCATGAGTCGCTCGCATTCCAACCCCCCTCGACATAGGACTTGGATTCCCTGCGCTCAATGGTCGCCAGCGTCGACCGCGCCCCGCAGGATTCGAACAGTTCTGCTACTTCCCCATCGAGCTTCTTGCCGAGTCGTGGCGGGGCGGCCAACAGCACGCCCTTCACACCCTTGAAGAGGTCACGCAGGCGCCTCGTCGCGAGGTACGCATCTTTGGGGCAGGCGAACGAGTGCTCGTCGTTTCCAGCGTCCACTACGCGGACGAACGGGACATCGCGAAGTACCTCGACGAGCCGATCACGCCGGTCTCTCGATGCACCCCGGTAGACTTGAGTGATGCGGCGCAGGTCATCGCCGTACTGAGCAGCCCCGACTGCCTCCCTGTGGCGATACTTCGGGATAGTGTTGCGGACGAGTTCATCGACCAGATCAGGCTCCGACAGCCTAAGCGACTCAAGGAACTCCCTTGCCGGCTTGCTCGTGCACACCGCCTGCCGGACTGTGTTCGGAAAGCCTGAGGGCGGTTCTGTCGGGAGAAACGCCGCTGGCTCGGGACCCGTCCCCAGACGAACCTGTGTTCCGTCCTCTATCCGGAGGAGCGGCACGCCCCGCAGTTGATGCGGCCTGACCGTCCTTCGCCCGAGGTACGAGTACAGTCGCTGAATCCACCTATCGGTCTGGGCCTTCAGGAACTCCGTATTGCCCCAGAGTGACTCCAGCAGACCGGAGGTCCCGACTCTTTCAACATCCTGTTCATCGGTCAGGTAGCGATGGAGCTCGGGTGTCTCGTCCCTGGAGATGTCACCCGCCAGCCACGCGACAGGTTCATCTTCATCACGCAGTTCGGCCAACTGCTGGCGCGACACGAGATCGCGCAAGCGCGGATCATCCGTGATGCTCGCCCGCGATGCAGCCACATATCCGCCTCGGTGACTTGGTAGCAGCGGCTCCTCCCATATGGCATTGCGCAGGCCATTGAACAGCGGCGCGAAGAAGCCCCCTGAGAACCGCGCCCGATCGAGGGGGAGCGCCTCGAAGGTGCGCGCTGTGAGTAAACGGCGGTCTCGGAGACAGCGAACGACCTCTACCAGAAGCCTAGCCGTCTCCTCCACCAAATACCGGTTCCAGTCATCGTCCCGTGGGATGTTGTCGCGGGCGGGCGTGGTCCGGTAGGGCCCCTGAACCAGCATCCCTAAGCCCGTCGCCATCTCGGTCGGAAAGAAGGCGGCCAGGTGCGAGTCGCGGATGATGTCGATTGCCTCCTCGCCATCGGCGTCTGGCATCATCCGGAAAGCGAGTTCGACGTATCCAGCCGACTTCTCTTCGTGGCGCACTTCGCGCGAGAACACGAGCCAGACCTCTTCGTCCCGGTGTTCGCCATCGACTTCGCTGAGGAGCTTGACCCGTCGAACACCGTCGGCCTCAGCGACTTCCTCGCGCCGATGCAAACCGGAGTGCTCCCCTCCCGACCACGCAATCTCGTCGATCGCGCGGAGGAATAGGAGCGTACGCTGATCGGCGAGGCGTTCGAACTGCCCCGCAATGTCGTCCGCCGCTGCGCCCTCCTTGAGCGGAAGTGTGATGGCCGTCTCGCCCACGGCTAACGGGATCGGAGGAACAGCGGCGGGCTGAACGTAGTCCGTGACCGTGAAGTGCTCATCGCCCGAGTGAACCTCCGGGTTGTCGGTGATCGCGTAGACCGATTTGAACCCGATGCCAAAGCGGCCGATCGCGGTAAGGTCGCTCTCCTTTGCGCGGCGAGCGATCGCGCAGACTCCCCGCACATCCTCGGTTGTGAATGGATCTCCGTAGTGGGAGAAGCGCACGGCATCATCTGCCAGCACGAAACCCACCCGGCTGGAACTCGCCTTCGCGTTCAGCCGGCGTAGCGCGTCCTCAGCGTTCTGCAGCAGTTCGAACACGAAGTGAGTCCGGTCCGGGTAGAGGTCGACGAGCAGGTCCTCTCGCCAGCCAGTACGGTTGCGTCCGTACTCCTCCAGATTCTCCTGGCTAATCCGCTCGTAGTCGGAAGCCACAGATCCACCCCCCCGCCTTCGCGCCCGGACTGCCGCTGCCTTTCGAGAGGCGCGCGCGCTTCTCGGCGGAGGCTCGCAAGCGATCTTGATGTCCAGGCAAGCCCGGACAATGTCTCACGGCAACTAGCGTGCCAGCAGTGGGTCTGGCGCGTTCACGATCGCGGTTGACCCGCAGCCTCATCCGCAGCCTGCGGACCGAACACGGCGCTCACTTCGCAGGTGAAACCGGGCAGCGCGTCCAGCCCGTCGAGGGTATCCTCGTAGCCGAGCGTCGCCACGGCTTCGTCAGGGCGGTGCACATCGACCGTGTGTGTCTCTGGATGCACGACCCAGACGAGACGCACGCCATGGCTCAGCCACATATGGGCCTTGTCATGCACCTCGCGGCGGCTGTCGCTCGGTGAGGCGATCTCCACGACAAGGTCGGGAACCACCTCAGCGTAGCCAGCGACATTCTCGTCGAGGGGCAGCCGCTCGACTGACGTGAACGCGATGTCCGGCTCGCGCACCGTGTCAGGATCGCGCTCCAACCAGACTCCCGAGTCGGACGCGACGACTGTACCCAGTCCCCCTGCCTCAGCGAAGTTGACCAGCGCAGCCACAAGCTTTGCAACAATCTTCCCGTGTCGTTGTCCCGCTGGCATGGTCTCGCAGAGCACCCCCCGGATGAGTTCACCGCGCACACCCTCACCGTCTAGCCGCAGGAGGTCGGTGGCGGTCAGTAGCTTGGACTGGGTCGTGGTCGTCATCTCCGCTCGCTCCCGTTCAACTCCATTCTAGCCTGCCGACCACGGTCGTGGCCCACGAGGCCCGCCTCCTGCTGTACTGACCGCCCCGAGCTGGTGCAACGACTACCCAGCCACCCCTGCATAGGATTCGAGCCAGTCGCCAGTACCGTCGAGCACCATCGTCATGGCTTCGACCACCCTGCCCAACTGCTCCAGATGACCGTCTCGGTCACCGGCGTCGCGCTGCTGCCCCCTCAGCTAGCCACTGAACCAGGGCGCGGGTCTTGTCACGAACCCCCGCATGCGTAACCCTTCGCAACCAGTAGGACAATTGCTCATGACCGTAATCGATACTTCGGGAACTCCCTTGGTCACCTACCGCGGCACCGGCATGGTTCTTGTCCAAGAGGACTCCAGTGCCGTCCTGCGCCGGGGCTACTACGAGGCCGCTCAGTTTCCCTCAGGAGCACTGCACGTCTCTTTCATACCGACCCAACGCCCATATGGTTCGACGGGGGCTCACTCGCGGTCCATGCCGTGCAACCTCACATTCTCCGGAGAAGATCTGGATGGCTCATCCCTCCACAGCAGCGGTGAGGCTGTCTTCTCACGCCATACCTGGCTCTTGTCTCCTGCTTGGCAGCCGCCGACCGAATTGACCTTCCGCCCCACCTTCTTGCGCGTTCGGCAAAAGGGTCAAGCGAGTGTTACTTATACGAAGTCCCGTTTCCTGGTCTCCAATTTTCTTTGGCATGACCAAGGCGCCAGTGAACCAGATTCACTGATCCTTGACATGCAGGGTCTTCGCGTGACTGTCGACCCTACGCCAGACTACCTCGACACAGCACGAAGACTGGGCCAACTTGGCGGCGTAGAGCCTACTGGTTACATCACCATTGAATTCCCCGAAGACGATCCTCAAGATCCGAAGACAATTATGGCGCTCCTAGACAAGGTAATCTGCATTCTCCGCCTTGTCAGCGGTAACAGAGTCAACTGGTACCACGGTGACTTTAGTGCCTCGTCGCAAAGCACTAGCGCCGAGAGAATTCTCCAGTACTCCGTACCCCAGTCCTTTTCGAGCACCGTGAGATTTCGGCCCGTCGGTAGCGACCAAGTCAGTGCTATCCCCAAGATTGATGTCATTAATCTCCTTCAATCATACGTTATCAGTGAAAGGAGTTGGGAAGAGTTTCGGAGCCTGATGGGACTTATCAACAAGTTCGTAAGCTGCTGTGATAACGCCGCACTTATCGAAGCGAGTGGCCTCCAGGGATATGCACTGATCGAGATCATGGCTGCCAAGCACGCAGCGGAGAATGGTGGCGAGACTATCGTTCCGGAAAAGCAGTTTAAGAAAGAAATCTTGCCGAGTCTGAGGAAAGCCTTAGAGGGCAACGCTCTGACGGAGGATCAACGAACGGCAACCGGGAACTATCTGCAAGGAGCGTATCGGAGTTCTTTCCGGAGACGACTCAAGGCAATGGTTAAGGACATCGAGTGCGAGCCCTTGGAACCTCACATCCATCATATCGTCGAGTACAGAAATGCCCTTGTCCATCGGGGTAGCTACGGGGAAGACCTTGACGCCGAAGAAATAATCCAGCGGTATGCGCTTTCTGTCTGGTCTAACTTTGTTCTGCTGTGCCGAAACATAGGCTACAAGGGCGCCTTACCGGAATTCGGAGGAAAAGTACCGATAGTCGTGTAGGCAGCGCTTTAGGCGCTCATCTGGGCCGAATCCGCACCGGCGGCCCGAGCCACTCCACCCATGCACCCGGTGCGCACACCCGCTAGTCCTAAAGCGCCCGGACCGCTATGCCCGAATCTGCCGGACCCATCACCGCGACCCGCGCCGCCCTCGTCCGCCTGCTCAGCGGCGGTCCGGCCAACGTCGCACTCGATGGGGGCGTCCTCCACATCGGCAAGACCGGCCGTATCCCGGCCTTGGCCGTCGACGCCGTCGAGACCAGCCGCTCGTGGTTCTGGGCGCAGCTGACCGTTCATGTGGCCGGAGGCGCCGTGCGCGCCATCGGCGGGCTCCCGCGCGAGGACGCCGAGAGGCTCGCCCGGACGCTGCGCGAGGACGCCGCCCGCGCTGCCGCTGAGCTGGCCCCCGAACTCACCCAACTCGGAGAGCGGGTCGAGCGCTACGAGGCCAGCGGCCGCTACCGTCGCCATTCCCGGAGCAGGGCGCTCCGGGCGGACATCGCAGCCACCGTCCTGCGCATCAGCGGCGCGTTGGCGCGGGCGCACCTGCCCGAGAGCGCGGCCTGGGCCCTCGCCCGCATCGAGCCACTCGCTAGTCCCAGGGCATTCGAGGGAGGCCAAAGCCCCCCCCCCCGCCGCCCCGCGCGCCGCCCCCCGCCAGTCCCAGGCCATGCGAGGCAGCCCACCGCCCGCCCCGTCGCCCCCTCCGGCCCCGCCGTCGTCGAGGCGGCGGTCGGCGTGCTCTCCTCCCCGCCCACGGGCGAGCAGGCGGCCGCGATCGCCACCGACGAGGATGCCACGCTGGTGCTCGCGGGCGCAGGCACGGGCAAGACCGCCGTCATCACCGGCAAGGTCGCCCACCTCGTCCGCAACGAGGGCGTCCCGCCGGGAGAGATCCTCGTGCTCGCCTTCAATCGCAAGGCGGCGGAGGAGATCCGCGAGCGCCTCCCGGACGACCTCGCCGGCGCGCACGTCGCCACCTTCCACGCCTTCGGGCGCCAGGTGCTCGCCGAGGCGGGGGCCGCCCCCACGATGTCGAAGCTGGCGGTGGACGAGGCGCAGCTCGACCGGGTCATCGACGGCATCCTCGGCGAGCTCCTCACGGACCCCCGGCAGAGCGAGGCGGTGACGGACTTCATCCTCCAGCACCGCGCCGTTTACCGCTCGCAGTTCGACTTCCGCAACCCGGGCGAGTACTACGACTACGTGCGCCGCTCCGAGCTGCGGACACTGAGCGGCGACCTCGTGAAGAGCTTCGAGGAGCTGGCCATCGCCAACTTCCTCACCCTTAACGGCGTCACCTTCGAGTACGAGGGACGCTACGAAGTCCCCACGGCCACCGCGCAGCATCGCCAATACCATCCAGACTTCCATCTCCCCGACCACGGCATCTACATCGAGCACTTCGCGCTCGACCGGGAGGGCCGCCCGCCGCCGGGGTGGAGGGGCTACGCCGAGGGCGTCGCCTGGAAGCGAGGCATCCACGCGGAGCACGGGACCACCCTGATCGAAACCTACAGCTGGCAGCGGCGCGAGGGCGTCCTGCTCGACGCGCTGCGGGCAAGGATCGAGAGCGCGGGGGTCACCTTCGAGCGAGTCGCGGTGGCGAAGCTCCTCGACGACCTGCGCGAGAGCGGGCTCGTCACCTGGCTGGCGCGGCTGGTTGCGTCCTTCCTCAACCACGTCAAGACGAGCGGCCTTTCTCTCGAGGAACTGCGGGGCCGTGCGGGGGCCTCCCCCGACCGCGACCGCAGCGAGGCCTTCCTCGACATCTTCGAAGCGGTCCACGCCCGCTACGAGGCATCGCTGGCGAAGGAGGAGGCGCTCGACTTCCACGACCTCATCAACCACGCCGCGGCGCACATCCGCGGGGGCCGCTGGGAATCCCCCTTCCACTACGTGCTCGTGGACGAGTTCCAGGATGTCTCCGCAGGCCGGATGGCGCTGCTCCAGGCGCTCGGGCGCGCCGGCGTCGCCTACTTCCTCGTCGGTGACGACTGGCAGTCGATCTACCGCTTCGCGGGAAGCGACATGGGGCTGGTGCGCGACTGCGGTCGCTACCTCGGCCACGTGCGTGAGCGCGCGCTCAGCCACACATTCCGCTTCGCGTCGGGCATCTAGGAGCCCTCCACCGCCTTCGTCGTGCGCAATCCGGCGCAGACCCGCCGCGCGCTGCGACCCGCCGACGACGTGCGCAACGGCGGCGTCACCGTGATCGCCGCCGCCGACCCCCGGCGTGGGGTGGAGGACGCTCTGGTGGACATCGAGTCACAGGAGGGCGAAGGCGGCCCGCCCATCTCCGTGATGGCGCTTGGCCGCTACCGAAGCGCCCGGGAGGCGGTGTCGCCTCGCCGTCCGGGCCGGCTGCGCGTCGAGTTCAGCACCGTCCATGCGGCCAAGGGGCGCGAGGCCGACTATGTGGTCGTGCTCGACCTCCGCGACGCCCGGAGGGGCTTCCCCTCACAGGTCGAGGACGACCCCCTCCTCGACCTCGTGCTGCCGCCTCCCCCGGAGGGTGAGTACCCGCACGCCGAGGAGCGGCGTCTCTTCTACGTCGCCATGACGCGGGCCCGCCGGGGCACGTACCTCGTCGCCGACGCGCTGCGCCCCTCCGCCTTCGTGGAGGAGCTGCTGCGCGAGTCGCCCGGCCTGCGCCGCCTCGGGGAGTTCCGGCGCGAGCGCACGCCCCCCTGCCCGCGCTGCCGCACGGGCCGCCTCGATGAGTCGGCGAGCAGACGCACCCTCTACTGCCTGAACTTCCCCTTCTGCCGCTACCGCGCTCCCCGCTGCCAGGCCTGCAGGCGTGGGTTTGCCGTCATCGCCAGGGATGTCTCGCGCTGCACCAGCGGCTCGTGCAACGCCAGCCCGCCGGTCTGCGGGTCGTGCGGCGCCGGGGTCATGGTCGTCCGGGAGGGGCGCACCGGCCGCTTCCTGGGGTGTTCGGAGTACGCCTCTGACCAGCCCTGCAGGAACACCCGCAACCTTCCCGCCCGACGCTAGCGCTGACCTCCTGCCCACCCTCCAACGCACCTCAGCCCGCCCGATCCCCGGCTTCCAGCTACAGGGCCAGCAAGTGTGCTCGCCTCGGGACCAGTTCCGGCACAGGGGTTCGCTTACGGTGGTTGCCCTTGGGACGGCGGCGACGCAACACGCCGGAGGAGCGCGCTCCCGTCGCGACCGCCCAACGATGCCGACGATGCTACCGGACTGGCTTTGGTTCTTGGGGTGGTGGGTTAGCCGTCTACGCCTTCGCCTTTTGACTGATGAGGCGGTTTCCCTTCGGTCTTGCGTCGTTCGCACATGTCCCGTACCGGAGACGTTCTCGGTCGGCTTCGAGATGCACTAGGTACTTGGGTCGGACCGTACCTTCCAGAAACGCGTATCGTCCGGCAGGTCAGCGTGATCCCAAGCTTCCTCAAGAGTGCCCTTAAGTTCGGCGAGATCGAATCCACAAAGCTCGAAGAAATACCAGGCCGAGATGGCGAACCACTGGAGAACCTTGCGACCAAAGTCCAAGAGCTTCACCCTTGTATCTGTCAGCGAAAATACGGTCATCGGTCGATAGTGGCCCATAGCTGAGAGAAGCCCATAGTCCCTCCCCTGCCCAATAGACTCTGAGGCCATTTCCCCCGGCCCCAACACTTTGGTTGCACCCACGCTCTTGATGCGTCGAGGTTGCTTGCCTACAGGTCGAATCTCGATGCCAAGGTCCTCTGCCTGCGCCTCCAGATAGCTCCATCGTGTAAGCAATTCTTCCAAGGCTCCCTTCCTGCCCGGAAGTCGAGTCTCTCCGAAAAAAGAGGCCACATCATTTACGAAGCTTCGTGACCTTTGGATCTCATCCAACTGGATAGTGAGACTTCGCTCAACCCTCTTTATGGAATCTACGGAGGGATCTAGAAGCCAAGTCGCGCGGGATGCCATCTCCAAGTGAGACCGTACTAGCACCCAAGGGGAGATAAACAAGGCGTCGTCTAGCAGAAGCAAGTATGCGAGAGTGAATTGCAACTCGCCCATGATACGAATTGCATACCACCCTTGTCTTACTACCTCCTCTACCGGCTCTTCACCCACATCCCGGGCCTGCTCGGCGGCAGGCGACCGGTCTGTATACAACGACGGCCCCGACACCTCGTTCAAGTCTGGTATCTGACCGAAAGTCTCCTTGACAACCCCCATGAGCGAATCCGCCAGGCCCTTGACCTCGGGATCCATCGCCTCCTCGGCTGTCGCGTTGTTGGCCTCGCCGTAGCCGACGTAGTGCGCGATGGCGGTAGTGAGGAAGCGGTTGAGGCTCACGTTGTCGTGGCTGGCAAGGGCGACCGCGCGCGCATGCAGCGATGGCGGCATGCGCAGCTGTGTAATCCCCGAGAACTCACGCAGCTCAAAGGGTTCCGGTACCTCCTGCCCTCGCTCGAGCATCGCCGCGAGCACGCCGGCAAGCGCACCGCGGGCGGTGGCAAAGGCTTCCTCGGGCGTTTCGCCCTCGGAGATTACCCCGGGCAGCTCCAGCGCCTGCACTGTGCAGACGCCGTCTTCGCCTTCGGTCATGACGAAGGCGTACGGCCTGGACGCCAATGCGGCGGCCCGTGCATCGATTTCACTCATGGCTGGCCTCCTCGACCTGCAACTGCTGCACAATCCGGCGGACTGTGCCGGTCCCCCTGAGCCTGGCTGGAAGGGAAACGATCTCCGGCCACCCTGCCTTCGCGTAGACATCGTGGCCCTGAGCCCGCCGGACCATTTCCCATCCCCTTTCCTCAAGCGCCGCGACTAGCACCCGTCTCGGTACCGAGCCGGGGTAGCGGTACATTTGCTGGGGGTTGGAACCCCGAATCACAGGTGTACTATCACACCTATCCCTCGGCAAGTCCACAGCTGACAAAGGCAGTAGCAAGAAGAACGTAGGTACAAGCCTGCCCCACGGGACCGCGTATGTGCAGCAGGGACGGAGCGTTTTCCATGGGGCAGGATGCCCATACGGGGTTGGCAGGGTGAGTCTCCTTGCTGGAAGCTCCTCGCACGGCGTTCAGACAGAGTGTCACCCCACGCGAGGTAGACTGATCCCCACATGCCCCGGGTTGCGTACTGAGACCATCCCGACTACGATCGTTCATACAGAATCACTGCTGAAACGGGGTACAAATCAAATGTCGGAAAGCGTGACGATCAGCATTCGTGTTCCCCGGTCTGTGCACCATCTGCTCCTGATGCTGGCCCACACCCGTACCGAAGGCAACCTCAGCGAACTCGTTCGGGACCTGCCGCGCCTGCACGACGAAGCCGAGCGTGCAAAGAGAGACTATGAATTGGCCTTCACCGCACTGACGGGCTTGCTGATGGAACAAGGCAGCGTCTCAGACGACCCTACCGTTGCGGTTGCGGAGGCCGCTCTTTGGATGGAGGCCGCGCGCGTCTTGGCAGGACGCTTCAGCTTCAGTGCTGTGCGCCCCGTTGCCAAGGCGCAGGCTTACATTCAAGCACGAGCCGTTGTGATGGAGGACGGCGAGGGGAAGCCCATCGACCCCCAGCAGTTCACTGCCGCGGTCCGAAGAATGTGGCAGGCGGGGCCCCACCCCAAGGACCCGTCGTGACCGACATCAAGGGTTTCTTCCAACCCTTCGCTCCCCACCCCTACGTCTCAGTGGCTGTCAAGGTGGATCTGCTCGGCATCGACTGGACAGTCGTTGACGTTCTCATCGACACCGGCGCCGACGTGACCGCCATCCATGCTGCCGATGCGCTCACCCGACTGGGGCTGAGCAAGGCGCACCTCTCCCCTGACGGGTGGCCGCCGTTGGAACGCGATTCCTATCTCGGCATCGGTGGTGACATCCAGTACCGTCGGGTTCCAGCCGCCTATCGCTTTCGTCGTGCTGATGGTAGCTCGCAAGAGATCCGGGGCGACCTCCGCCTGGGTGAGTACCGCGAGGACTTTGAGGACTTGCCGTCGCTCCTGGGGCTGGACCTCCTGAAACACTTCTGTCTCACGTTGGATGGCCCCGCTGGAGTCGTCACTTTGGGAGCATCACGCTCGTCCTGAGAAGGCTCTGCCAGCACGTGTGCGTCATGTTCGCGCCTCTGGCGGTCAGGGTTGTACGCTTAACCCCTTGACACGTCCCACCATACTCATTAAGAGGAGTAGGACATGGCGACTGGCGATCACCCGCCAACCCAGACCGGGGATCGAGTACTGCTCCGGCAGTTTGAACGCATGGATGCCCTCAGGGGATTCTGGTATGAGCATCACGCTGAGTTCCTTGAGCGTTATCGCGGCCGGTTCATTGCTGTAAAGGATCCCCTTGGAGACTATGAGGTTGTCGCCTCGAACAAGAGGATAGGGAGCCTTGTCGAAGCGGTTGACGCTATGGGCCTCGATCGTCAGGGGCTCGGCTTCAAACTAATCACCGATGAAGCGCGCGCGCCAATGCCCGTGCTGCTCAAGCACCCCGAGGGATAGCCCCAAACTGCTGCCCACTGCGCGCCCTCGAGGGCCGAGGCGCTGGGCATGGAGACCAAGCAGATGCTGCGCTGGCGGCACGGCACCGAGCCCCGCGGCGGCCCCTACCACGAGCTGATCATGCTCGCCGGGCCGCATCCCCGGCGGGCCCGCCATCCTCCTCGGCGAGGACTTCCCCGCCGCCGGGGTCTGAGCGCATGCGCCGGCAACGGGCGAGCTACGACTATCCGGAGGACTTCGCCGGGGCGCTGATCCGCTTCAAGGAGACCTCGGGTTGAGCTGGGGCGCGCTCGCGCGCGAACTCGGCACCTCCCACCTCAACCTCTGGCGCTGGCGAGGCAAACGCGAAGAGGAGAATGGGGGACGTCTGCCGTGCGAGCAGGTAGAGGACCTTCTAGACTGAACCCTTACCGACCTCTGGAGTGAGCCTGTGACTGACCCGATCGACCCCGCCGTTGCCAAGATTGAAGCGCTTCTGGATGAACACAAGGGGAAGCAAGTCATAGCGAGTTGGCTCATGTGGGTTCTCTCCTATGACTCGCCCCTTGAGCCGTGGAGCGAGAACCAACACCTCACCACCGCCATTCACTTGATGAAGATCTACGTTGAGGGAGGCCCACAAGGGGCAGAATGGACTGGCAATGTGCAAGAAGCAGAGCTGGCGGCGAGGGATACATTCGAGGAGTGGTCCACAGCAGCCAATCAGGGTACAGCGTATGCAATTCAGGCTGCCGCTCTGGGCCTCGCGGCGGTACGTCGAGAAGGCAGCGCGTTTCCGGCCGCCCAAGCTGCTATCAACGCGGCTCTCCATGACCCCGCTGGCAGCAACGACTCTGCAGCCGAGAGGTTGCTCTTCATGCTGGAAGAGACGCTGGACATTTGGCCAGAGTAGTTGCGGCTGCACCAAGCCCCGTCAACGAGTCCCATCCAGCCATACTCATCCGGGCCTCCTCTGCAGGGTCCTCACAACTCCCGTCCCCGCCATTCCCTCAGGCGCCGTGGCAGTCCCCCAGTAGTCCCGACGGGGAGCATCGCAAGCGGGAAGCCCGCCACTACGAATGGACCGTGCCTACGAGGGCGGTGCGGGACCTGGTGGAGGACGCGGTGGTGACGCGGGGGATCACGGCGGGGTTCACGGACAGCCGCGTGTTCCGCAACCAGGAGGTCGTCGCCTACGGCTTTTCGGGCGGGCTGACATCGCCGAGCCTGGCGCGCACGGTGCACGGCAACAACGAGCGCATCACGCTGGAGAGCT
>MKWU01003486.1_pt1 | contig 20592 bp, 20 predicted proteins | sample 809101 | NCBI WGS metagenome assembly MKWU01 (sample SAMN05860141, study PRJNA318959) | sponge metagenome | host: Aplysina aerophoba | place: Slovenia: Piran, Adriatic Sea, Gulf of Piran | collected 2013-05-07
TCAAGGTCGCCTTCATGGCGGACCGCCACGACACCGTGGGCATCGACCTCGTGGCCATGGGCGTCAACGACATCATCACCCAGGCGGCGGAGCCGCTGTTCTTCCTCGACTACTTCGCCACCGGCAAGCTGGAACCCGCTACCTTCAAGGCGGTGGTGGGCGGGGTGGCGGAGGGCTGCCGGCTGGCGGGGTGCGCGCTCCTGGGTGGGGAGACCGCCGAGATGCCGTCCTTCTACCAGGACGGCGAGTACGATCTGGCGGGGTTCGGCGTCGGCATCGTCGAGAAGGACCGTATCCCCGACCCCCGCGCCGTGCGCGCCGGTGACGTGGTCATCGGGCTGCCGTCCAGCGGACTGCACAGCAACGGCTATTCGCTGGCGCGGAAGGTGCTGCTGGAAGCGGCCAAGCTCAAGCTCAGGTCCCGGGTGGCGGACCTGGGATGTTCCTTGGCGGACGAGCTGCTGAAGCCCACCCGGATTTACGCCAAGCTGATCCGCGGCCTGGCCGCGCGCCACCGGATCAAGGGCATCGCCCACATCACCGGCGGCGGCATCGTGGAGAACCTGCCGCGGGTGCTGCCGCCCGGAGTGCGGGCGTGGCTCCGCCGGGGAAGCTGGCCCGTGCCGCCCATATTCGATCTCATCGCGCGGCTGGGAGATGTGCCCCAGGCGGAGATGGACCGCACCTTCAACAACGGCATCGGCATGGCCCTGGTGGTGGGCGCGGCCGACGCTCCCGGAGTGGAGCGCGCGCTGCGACGCCGCCGCGAGCCCTATGCCGTCATCGGCGAAGTCCGCAAGGGCCGCCGCGGCGTCTCGTTCGTCAAATAGGATCTTCTCATGAGCCGCAAGGTCCCCATCGGCGTGCTGCTCTCGGGCGGCGGTACCAACCTCCAGGCGATCATCGACGCCATCGAGCAGGATCGGCTGGACGCCGACATCCGCACGGTGGTCAGCAACCGCGAGAACGCTTACGGGCTCACCCGCGCCCGCAACCACAACATTCCCACCACCGTCATCGACCACCGCGGACACGCCTCCCGGGAGGCCTACGACCAGGTCCTGGTGGAGCATCTCCAGCGGCAGGGCGTGGAACTGGTCGTCCTGGCCGGTTTCATGAGACTGCTGTCGCCCTTCTTCGTGCAGAGCTTCCCCGACCGCATCATGAACATCCACCCGGCGCTGTCGCCGTCCTTCGCCGGCCTCCACGGACAGCGGCAGGCCGTCGAATACGGCGTGCGGTTCGCCGGCTGCACCGTCCACTTCGTCACCGAAGGCTGCGACGAAGGCCCCGTCATCATCCAGGCCGTGGTCCCGGTGCTACCCGACGACACAGAGGAGACCCTCGCCCAACGAATCCTGGTACAGGAGCACCGGATCTATCCCCGCGCCATTCAACTCTACAGCGAGGGCCGGCTGGCGATCGAGGGCAGGAAGGTGAGGGTGACGGGGGAGGATGGCGATGCCGCGGGCGAGAGCGCGCTGGTGAATCCGCCGATGCCGGGAACGGTTCGATAGACGGCGATTCGGTGCTTGACCAAACACCACGGCCCGTGTAAAATCCGGTAACGTTTCCGAGGAGGTTCAATGGTCAGAGAACCGGAAGAAGGATCGAAACCCCGTGTCATCCGGCACCGCGTACGGGCGGCCGCCGAGGGGTTGCGGCGAGTCGAAGTCGCCGTGCCTGCAAACGACATCGGGCTTGTGAAGGCCGTGGCTGGCGCTCTTCGCTCCGGTGGCGATGACGCCAGGAAGGTGCGCGAGGCCTTCGCGTCCATGACGGCCATGAAACCCGCGCGCACTGGCGCCGAGCTTCTGTCTTTCTTGCGTGCCTCGCCGCTAGTGGGCGAAGACCTGACGATCGAGCGTGATCGAACGACGGGACGGGTGATCGACCTCGGGTGATGCCGTACCTGATCGACACCAACGTGGTCAGCGAGACCCTCAAGCCGCGGCCTGAGCGTCATGTCGTCGATTGGATCGGTGGCCAGATGGCCCACGATCTGTTCCTGGCGTCTATCAGCCTCGGGGAACTGGTGCGCGGTGTCCGCCGCATGAGAGATCGAGCGAGAAGGGAACGCTTCCAACGCTGGATCGACTACGATCTGGCGGCGCAGTTTGAAGGGCGGATTCTCCCCTTCGATCGTGAAACGGCCGTGATATGGGGTGAGATCATGGGCGACGGTGACAGGGCCGGCCGCCCCAAACCCATGGCCGACGCCCAGATCGCGGCCGTCGCGCGACGGCACGGTCTGACGCTTGTCACCCGCAACATGCGGGACTTCGTGGGGATGGAGGTGGTGCTGTTGAACCCTTGGGCGTCCGCCTGACCGCTCGGCACCCGTACAGTACGATTTCGCACCAACCTCATCCATGGCAAGACTCCAACCCACCCTAGCCACCATCAAGGCACTGTTTGCCAAATCCGGCAACCAATGCGCGTTTCCTGGATGTAATCATGTCCTAGTAACCGACAAGAATCTGTTTGTGGGGGAGCTTTGCCATATTGAGGCGGCCGCGCCCGGTGGACCCAGGTACAACGACAAAATGTCTGACAAGGAGCGACGAGTCTTCCGGAACCTCTTGGTTCTTTGCCATCGGCATCACGTGGAGATCGATAGCGATGTGGAGACCTACACCCCAAGATCGCTGCGAGCTGTGAAGCGTGACCACGAGGCATTGTTTGCCGATTCATCGTTTACGATCCAAGCGGACACTCTGCGCAGAATTCAGGAAGAAATTAGCCGTTACTGGACTAGTGTCGAACGAATCAACCGCTTGGAACAAGAGCTGAGCTTAAGGCTGAGGCACGGTCGGTGGGCCTTGCTGACTGACGGGGACTACGCGCGCGAGCAGTGGCACTTCAATCCCGCACCCGAATCGCCGACTTTTCTCGGCGGGCTTTGGAAAAACATCCTTGAAGATTGCGTACCCGACGCGCAATTTTCAAGGATGTCCATTCGTTCAGCGAGGTGAGATGGCACGTCTGGCGGCCTTTGACCCATGTTGTTGAAGAAGAACCCCGCAAGCGCTTCCGTCCCGGAAAGTTCCAAAAGGTGGCCGATACCGAGCCACTCAATCATGACCCGGATCCCCGGGCGGCTATTCCTTGTCGTTGACGCCCACCACCACCGTGTACAGCGAGCAACGGGAGTAGCGGTAGGCCTTGTACGACGTGAACGCCGCGTCGTCGAGGAAGGGCTTGAGCTCGAGGTTCGTGCTCCAGCCCAGCCGGCGGGTGACGGGATCCAGGGACTTGGTGAGCTTGCCCCAGATCGGTGAGGTCGTGGTGAAGTGGTTGACGACCACGATGGTTCCGCCGGGGCGGCAGACGCGTTTCATTTCGTCCACCATCCGGACGGGGTCCGGCACCACCGACACCACGTGGAATGCCGTCACGTAATCGAAGGCGTTGTCCGAGAAGGCGAGATTCAGGGCGTCCATCTCCCTGACTTCGACATGGCGCCAGTTGTTCTCCGCGATCTTTTCGCGGGCACGCGCGAGCATGAGGGGGGCCTGGTCGATGCCGGTGATGTGGCAATTGCGTGGATACGCGGGGAGCGAGGTGCCGGTGCCGACGCCGACCTCCAGGATCTCGGCGTCCGCCGGGAGATCCAGGTCCTTTATCACCGTCCGTTCGCGAGAGTAGAAGAACTTCGCGAACGTCTTGTCGTACAGAGGCGCCCAGTCCGAGTACAACCGGCTCTCGTGTGCGCCCAACTCATCCATGTTCTTGCGTGAGGCTGTTCGCGACATAAGGACCTGCCCAGTGATGTTTTGGATGACTTGGTAACGATGCCGTTTCACAAAAAACGACCAAACGACCTGAATTGATTATCAATTCTCGGCTTCGTTGTCAAGTTGCGGGGCGCGGTGGGCGGGCCAACCCGGTTGGTAATTCACGAGGTTCTTGGCTAGATTGAACAAAGGTCGCCTTTCAGGTCGATCCACCTCTCGTGAGGCCTTTCAAGTACCCTAATTTCCAGGAGGCCGCGTTTCTTTCGGTCATGCCCGGCATCGCACGGTTAATCGAATATCTCTGGCAGTACTGGCGGCGTTACCTGCTGGGCGGGCTGTGTCTGCTGGGCACCACCAGTCTGCTCATGGTCGTCCCGTGGTGGGTCCGGGCCGCCATCGATGTTATCGAGCGGGGCGATCCCGACTCCGAACTGGGCCGCTACGTGTTGTTGATCGCGTTGGCCGCGGCCGGCGGCGGGCTGTTGCGAGGCATCTCCCGGTCGATCATCTTCAACGCGGGCCGGAACGTGGAGTACGACCTGCGGAACGACCTCTTCGCCCACCTCGAGAAGCTTCCTTTAGGCTACTACCAGTCCCAGCGCACCGGCGACCTCATGTCCCGGGCCATCAACGACATCAATGCCGTGCGCCAGCTACTCGGCCCCGGCTTTCTCAACCTGGTCAACACGCCCTTGTATTTCGTCTACGCGGCGGTGTTCATGTTCGCCATGAACGCGCGGTTGACGCTGGCGGTGGCGGCGTGCCTGACGCTGCTCATGTTCGTGTTCCGGCAGTTTCGCGGCCGGATACAACGGGCCTCCCTGCGGGTCCAGCGGCAGATGTCCCGCATGAGCGCCCACGTGCAGGAGAACCTCAGCGGCATGCATGTGGTCAAGGCGTACGTGCAGGCGGAACCCCAGACCGACGGGTTCGTCGAGCTCAACCACGAATACCGGACGCGCAGCATGGATCTGGCCCGAGCCCGCGGCATGATCAACCCGTTGATGGTGGCGTTGCACGGATTTACGGTGCTGGTGGTGCTGTGGTACGGCGGCTGGCTGATCCTTCGCCAGCAGACCGGGGTGGCCGACCTGGTGGCCTTCATCCTCTACCTGAACGTGCTCGCCTGGCCCATGGCGGCTTTCGGCTGGATGATCTCCTTGATCGAGCGCGGCCGCGCGGCCATGGAGCGGCTGGAGGAAATCTTCGAGGTGGAGCCGTCCATCGCCGACCCGGAGCGGCCCGTGCCGCTGGCTCACATGGAACGGGGCCTGGAGTTCGAGAACGTGTCCTTCGCCTATGATGGGCCCGGCGACGGCGAGGCGGTGCTGAAGGACATCAGCTTCGATGTGCCGCCGGGCCGCAAGGTGGCCATCGTCGGCCGCACGGGCGCGGGCAAGAGCACGCTGACGCACCTGATCCCGCGCCTCCACGACGTCAGCTCCGGCGTCATCCGCATGGGCGGCGTCGATATCCGGTCGCTGTCGCTGGAAGAGTTGCGCGGCGCCATCGGCTACGCCCCGCAGGATCCGTTCCTGTTCTCCACCTCGATACAGGAGAACCTGAAGTTCGGCGACGCCGACGCCAGCGAGCAGGAGGTCCGCCGGGTGCTGGGCGTGGCCGACCTGGAGGGAGAGGTGGAGGTTTTCCCGGACGGCCTCGACACGCGCGTGGGAGAGCGGGGCATCGCCCTTTCGGGCGGCCAGAAACAGCGGGCCACCCTGGCCCGGGCGATCCTGGCGGACCCCGAGTTGCTGATCCTGGACGATTGCCTTTCGAGCGTGGACTCCCAGACCGAGCAGCGCATCCTCCACGGCTTCGAGAGCGTCCTCAAGGGCAAGACCTGCATCATCATTTCCCACCGTATGGCGGTGATCAAGGAAGCCGACGAAATCCTGGTGCTGGAGGAAGGCCGCATCGTCGAGCGCGGCAACCACGAGTCGTTGCTCCGCGCCAACGGGGTGTACGCGCAGATGTATAGCCGGCAACAGATGTCGGACGAGCTCGATGAGATCTGACCGCCGCAAGATGGGCAGGACCAACGGTAAGGGAGTCCCTAACCCGTTCGTCCTTCGATCACGTGGCCGAATTCCTGGCCGTCCTGGGACCAACGATGAGAGAGTTCCCAACCCCGTTCGTCCTGAGCGTAGTGAGTCCTGAGCCTGTCGAAGGGCGAACGAAGTCGAAGGACGCCATTCGAACGAGGACAACAAAACTGAGGCTCCTCACCCAATGAACGCGCGGGAAGATCAAGACAGCATTTCCGGCAAGGCCTACGACCTGGCCCTGGCCCGGCGTCTGTGGCGGTTCATCCGGCCGCACCGGAAGGTCTTCTTCCTGTCGGCGCTGCTCCTCCCGGTGCACCAGTGCTTCAACCTGGCCCAGCCGCTGCTCCTCAAGGCCGGCATCGACGCCGTCAGCGCCGGCGACGGCTTCACGCTGATCACCACGGGTGCGCTCTTCTTCGTTGCCTTGCTGGCGGAGGGCGCGGCGTTTTTCTTCCAGTACTACCTGTCCATGCTGGTGGCCCAGCGCTGCCTCGCCGATCTCCGGGTGGAGCTGTTCTCCCACGTGCAGCGGCTGCCCATGAGCTACTTCGACCGCAACCCCGTGGGCCGGGTCATGACCCGCATGACCACCGACGTGGAGGTGCTGCAGGAGATGTTCGCCGCGGGCGCCATGAACCTCGTGGCCGACCTCGTGCTCATCGTCGCCATCGTCGGCATCATGCTCTCGCTGCACGTGGAAATGGCCCTGGTGTCGCTGGCGATGATCCCGTTCCTGCTGCTGGCCATCAACGTCTTCCGCATCAAGGCGCGGCAGACCTACCGCCTGATCCGCACCCGCATCGCCCGGGTCAACGCCTATCTGGGCGAGGCCATTCCGGGCATGGCCGTGATCCAGCTCTTCAACCGGCAGGCCCGGAGCTTCGAGGAGTTCGACGGTCTCAACCGCTCCCACCGCGACGCCATCCAACGCTCTAACGTCTACGAAGCGTCGTTGTTCTCCATCGTCGAGGCGGCCGGCTCGCTGAGCATCGCGCTACTGCTCTGGTACGGCGGCGGCGAGGTGCTTCAGGGCATCGTGAGCATCGGCACGTTCGTGGCGTTCAGCGAGTACATCCGCCGGCTGTTCGTGCCGTTGCGGGACTTCAGCAACAAGTACGCCGTGATCCAGGCGGCCATGACCGCGGCCGAGCGGATCTTCGAGCTGTTGGACACGCCTGTGGAGGTTCCGGGTCGGGCACAGAGTCAGCCCGCGGTGGCACCTTCGGCCACCGTCGCCACGCCGGCGCGGGCGGAGAGTCAGCCGGCGGCCGCCCCCTCGGCCGCTGCTTCCTCGCCCGCCGCCACCGCCGCCCCGGCGACGGCCCGGGGGCAGCCCGCCGGCCCCCCCCCCCCTGGCCGTGTTCTCCACCCCCCGCCCCCCCCGCCGCTCCGGCGACGGCCGGGAGTCAGCCGGCCGCCACCCCTTCCGCCGTTGCGCCCGCCGCCATCCAGCCGGCTCGCGGCGCCGTGGAGTTCGACGACGTCTGGTTCAGCTACCGCCCGGGCGACCCCGTGCTCAAGGGCGTGTCGTTCAGGATCGAGCCGGGCGAGCGGGTGGCGGTCATCGGTGCCACCGGCTCGGGCAAGACCACCACCATCAAGCTGATGAGCCGGTTCTACGACGTCGACAGCGGCGCGGTGCGCGTGGGCGGCCGGGACGTTAGGGAGTGGGACCTCGATGCCCTGCGGCGCCACATGGGGGTGGTGCTCCAGGACGTGTTCCTGTTCTCCGGGGACATCCTCTCGAACCTCAAGCTCGGCAACCAGGACGTTTCCGAGGACCAGATCCGCGCGGCGCTACGCAACGCCAACGCCGAGGGCTTCATCCGGCGCCTGCCCGGCGGGTTGCGGGCGCCGGTGCGCGAGCGGGGCAACAACCTGTCCGCCGGGCAGCGGCAGCTCCTGGCGCTGGTGCGGATGTTCGTGGTCGATCCGGAGATCCTGGTGCTGGACGAGGCCACTTCAAGCGTCGACACCGAGACCGAGTTCCTGGTGCAGGGCGCCTTCGAGAAGATCATGGCCAACCGTACCTGCCTGGTCATCGCCCATCGCCTTTCCACTATCCGGAACGCCGACCGCATCGTCGTGTTCCACCGGGGCGTCATTCGCGAGATGGGCTCCCACGCGGAGTTGATGGAGCAGCAGGGCGTCTACTACCGGCTCCACCAACTGCAGTTCCAGGGGGACGGGGACGGCATGGCCGCGCCGGAGGCCCCGGACGTGGTCGCGGTGGATTAGCCGGGGAGACGCGTACCGTGGTGGCGACGTTCAGGCGATCTCTCTGGGCCATCCTGCTCCTGGGTCTGTGCGGCTGCTCTCCGGAGTATCTCATCCGCGCGGCCTACGAAGAGGGCCGGATCCTGTGGCGCCGCACGCCCATCACCACGGTGCTGGCCGAGGACGGGGTTGCCCCGGACGTCCGGCGCAAGCTTGAGATGGTGCTGGAGCTTCGGGACTTCGCCGCCGACGGGCTCCGGCTGAACGTCGGCGGCAGCTACTCCGCCTATTCCCACGTCGACCGCCCGGTGCTGTTGCACGTCCTCACCGCCGTTCCCAAGACCTCCTTCGAGCCCCACACCTGGTGGTTCCCCTTCGTGGGCCGCATCCCCTACAAGGGCTACTTCGACCGGAACGATGCCAGCAAGGAGGCCGACAGCCTGGCGGCCCGGGGACACGACACCAGCATCCGCCCCGCCGGCGCCTTCAGCACGCTGGGCTGGTTCGACGACCCGTTGCTCGGACGCCTGTTGAAGCTCGACCGGCTAAGGCTGGCGGACGTCGTGCTGCACGAGCTGCTCCACAACACGCTGTTCGTGCCCGGCTCGGTGGCCTTCAACGAGAGCCTGGCCAACTTCGTCGGCAAGCGCGGCGCCATCGAGTTCTTTACCCGGCGCCACGGTCCGCAAAGCCCGGAGGCCAGGGCCGCCCGCCGGGCCTGGCGGGAGGAGGTCGAGTTCTCGGGGATGATGATGGAGCTGGTGAAGTGCCTGCGGGAGCTTTACCGCGAGCCGGTGCCCGAGACGGAGAAGCTTCGCCGCCGAGAGGAAGTGTTCGCCCGAGGCCAACGGCAGTGGGCCAAGGCCCTGGACGGCAGACCGGATCACCGCCACGCTTCCTTCAGCCGGAGAAAGCTGGACAACGCCGTGATCCTGCAGCGCCTGCTCTACGTCACCGACTTGGCGCGGTTCGAGGAACTTTACCGGCGGGAAGGCCGGGATCTGCCCCGGGCCATCGAGGCCGTGCGCAAAGTCTCCCGGGACGCCGGAGACCCGTTCGACGCGCTGCCCGCATCTTCCGGCGGCGGAACCCCCGGAACCGCTTCGGCCTACGCGGTCTGCAATGCATCTTGAGGATAGACGCGACCATGACCGGCGAGCTCCACGAGGCGCCATGAACAAGCTGTCGGCCATCATCCGGTTGCGCTGTCCCCGCTGCACCACCGGCGCCATCTTCGCAAGCCTTTTCGGAATGAACCGCCAATGCCCGGTCTGCGGCCTTGAGTTCGCGCGCGAGCAGGGTTACTTTGTCGGCGCCATGTACTTCAGCTACGCCCTCGCGCTCGCCGCGGTCCTGCCCGTCATCGTCGCCATGATTCTGCTCGGCTTCGCCGCCGCTTCCATCTACCTTGTGTCATGTACGCTACTGGTCGTGTGCTCCCCGTTCCTGTTCCGCTATTCCCGGGTCCTCTGGATCTACCTCGACCAGGTCATCGATCCGAGGTAGTGGGGGAGAGAACACGATGGCAACGGCTGAGCGCGCGGACGACCCGTTGAAATTCGCCGCCGACAGGATGCTGGGGCGCCTCGCCAAGTGGCTGCGGATCATCGGCCAGGACGTCATCTACGGCCGGCATCTGTCCGGCCGGGGCTTGGTGCGCGCGGCCACGCAGGAGCGACGGGTGATGCTGACCCGGGACCGCGGGATACGGCGCTGGAACCCGGACCGTTGCATCTTCATCCGGGACGATCGTTTCCGGGGCCAGTTGAAGCAAGTGGTGGAAGAATGCGGCCTGGATCCCTTCGCGGGACTGCTGACCCGTTGTGTCGAGTGCAACAAGCCGCTTCAACCCATCGCCAAAGAGCAGATCGCCGACACCTTGCCCCCCTATGTCCTGGAGACCCAGGAGGTCTTCTCCGTCTGTCCGGGCTGCCGCCGGGTGTTCTGGCCCGCCACCCACCAGCAGCTCATGGTGGAGGAGCTCAAGCGCCTGGGCTTCCCCGCTCCTGGAAATTGAAGGGGGCCTGTGTTAGGTTGAACCAGTCGTTCCCGGGTAGCTCAGTCGGTAGAGCAGGTGGCTGTTAACCACTTTGTCGGGGGTTCGAGTCCCTCCCCGGGAGCCATATTTCCGGCCCGCGATCCAGACACCAGTTGAAGCAAGACCCCGAGGGAAATCCCCCGGGGTCTTGTTGTTTGTGGCGTGCCGGCAGCCTTCCGGGCGGGTCAACTATTGTTCGTTTCTTGCGCCATCGCGGCGTGTAAAGCCTTCGAACAGTCCTTCCAGCCGGGCCATTCGTTCGCGGAGGTCGCCGACGTCCCGACGCAGGGCATGCTGCCCCGGCAAGATCAGGCCGGCGAGCGCCAACCCCGTGCCGATGATGGTCAGGATCGTGAAGAGGTCACTGCTCATCTGCTGGCTCCTTCCCGTCGCAGAGTAATGTACTCCCATTGGGCGGCTCTCTCAAGACGCTTGGTGTAGCGAAGCGTCCTGGAACGGAGGTTGGAGAACCCCCTTACCCAGAAAGGATCGGCCTCTGGTGGCGGTTCTTTAGCTCGACTTGGGATTTGGGTACAAGAGTCCTTGACGGAGGATCCACATCGACCGGCTCGTGTCGCTTCCGGAAGGCGACGCGGGATCACAAGAGGACACAAGGCCCCGAGGAACCCCCGGGGCCTTGTCGTTTCTGGCGTTGTGGAACGGGTTTTGCTTCAGGATGGGTCAGGCCAGACGAAGTCGGGGCGGAGCCCTTCATAGACCGGGCGGCCGTCGTCCGGTCTCGGCACGCCGGTGGCCGGATCGTAGAAGGCATGATAGGTCGCCGGCATGCTGTCCGGATCAAAGCCCATCAGATTCGGCGCGACCGCGCGGATACGCCGCATTTTGTCATCGAGCATGATGGGCGTGCCGCAGTCCGTGCAGGTGCAGAGTTCCAGGGGACCATCCGGGTTTTGATCGTTGAACGGCTGGCGGTTCAAGCCGTCGGGGTTGTCGACGACCATGTCACCGTGAACGAAAAACGCGACATGGGTCGTGGCTTGTCCCGTAACGCGCTTGCAGACGGAGCAGTGACAGGTGTGGACGTCGATCGGATCGTTGTCCGAGCTACTGTGTATGTGGTCGCACCCTCCAGAATATGACATGTTCCCCCTCCTTGTAGTCTGCGCCCAACAGCGTCGCCCACGATGAGCCCCTTGCCGTGGGCATGCGTTCGATCAGGCGCGCATACTATCCCAGACCGTGCTTCTAATGCAATAAACAATATGTTTGAGGCGATGTTGTGGTCTTGGCCTACGTCGTATCATATGATGCACACAAAATGTATCATATGATACCAAGCGGAGGCCTTTTGAATGGCGCGCCCATTTCCACACATTGCCGGCGAGAGCCGTTTCAGCCCCCTCGGGGACCGTGACAGGATCGCGGTTGTCGTAAAGGCCGTAGCGCGCGCGGCCGATGCATGGGGTTTGACCAACATCGAGGGCGCGGCCCTGTTCGACGTACCCACGGCGACCTGGAGCCGCATGAAGGCCGGCAGCTACAGGGGTACCCTCGATCAGGACAAGGTGACACGGGCAAGCCTGATCATCGGGTTGTTCAACGGGCTCGCGTCGCTCTTCAACGGCCCGCTGGCCTACGGTTGGCTGAAGCTTCCCAATACCGGTCCCGGTTTCGAAGGCAGGACTCCGGTCCAGGTCATGTGCGAAGGCGGCATCCCCGCCATGTTGAAGGTCCGTCAGCACATCGATGCGTTGAGGGGCGGAGCATGATGCGGGCGACGGAGCTCCCGGTCCGCGAAGTCGTCGAGCCGGCGACAGTAAGGCTGGTAACGGCCGGCTACCTGGACAAGCCGGCAATGGCGCTGCTCGCGGATGACCCGTCTGAATTCGCAATTCTGGAAGAGATCGAAGGGCTCACGTCGGCCCGGGCGCCTTCATCGCCCACGGTCCCGTCCGGTATCCAACCGGGGGAATTGCTGACGGAAGCGGACGGGTACGGCTGGGCCTACGTAAACGCCGCATTCTGCCACACGCGCCCCGCGGGCAACCGGTTCAACGGTCCGGAACGCGGAGCCTGGTATGCGTCGTACGGGAACGATGCGACCGACACGGCGAAGGCCGAGGTCGCGTGGCACCTCACGCGGGAGCTTCGCGCCACCGGCATCTACGAGAACGTCACGACATACCGGGAGCTGCTGGCCGGCTTCGTGAATCGGTTTCATGATCTCGGCGAGAGGACGGACGATGCGGTCTTCAGCGGAGATCCCGCGGTGGTCCATCCCGCGGGTCAGGCCTTGGCCCGGGACATCCTGGCGGATGGTGGCAACGGGGTGCTTTACCCGTCCGCTCGCTACGAGGGCGGAAAATGTCTGGCGGCGCTACGGCCCAATCTCGTGCAAAACATCCGGGAAGGGCAGACCTGGGTGTTCAGATGGGCGGGCTCGTTGGAGGTGGAGATCTTGAGGGTGGAAGTATCAGGGTCTCCACCGACCCTGTCCCCATCCTTCCGGTAAAGGGGACATCTTAGCTTTGCAGAAAAGGGGAGTTTATCGCTTTGCGCCAACACTAAGTCAGCCTTGCTTGCATCGCAATCAACGGTTAGACTATCGACCTACACAAACAGCGAAGGGTGAGGTTATGGCGAGCATTACGATCCGCAATCTTGACGACGACGTGAAAACACGGCTGCGCATACGGGCAGCCGGCTACGGGCGTTCCATGGAGGAGGAAGTGCGTCTCATCTTGCGCGAAGCGGTCGAGCGAGCGGATGGTCCAACCAATCTCGCGAGTGCCATTCGTGCCCGCTTTGCGCCCTTGGGCGGTGTGGAGTTGGAAGTTCCTGTACGCGAACCCGTACGCGAGCCACCGCGGTTCGATTGAGACGGCGGCGATGATCGTTCTTGACACCAACGTGGTTTCTGAACTGATGCTCCCGTCGCCGGACCCGACCGTGGAAGGATGGGTGGCTGGACGTGCGGCGGCGAGTCTGTTCTTTTCAGCGGTGAGTGAAGCCGAGTTGCGCTACGGTCTTGAGATCATGCCGACGGGTCGGCGTCGGGACGCATTGGCGGCCGAGGTCGAGGGAATGCTGCGCGAAGATTTCGCCGGTCGGGTGCTGCCCTTCGACCGTGAGGCGGCACGCGCCTATGCCCGGATTGCGGCTGACCGCCGCGCCGCTGGTCGGCCCATCTCTCACGCGGACTGCCAGATCGGCGCCATTGCCCGCTCGCGGGGCATGGCGGTAGCGACACGCAACATTCGTGACTTCGAGAATATGGGGGTCGAACTCATCGATCCATGGACGGGCGAGTGACTGGAATGCCGAATGTCAACCAGACGCCCGAACAGGCCGCTCGGGAGAGGATCGACGCCGTGCTGTCCCAGTCGGGGTGGGTCGTTCAGGACAAGAAGAAGATCGACTTCAGCGCCGGTCTCGGAGTCGCTGTCCGCGAGTACCAGACCGACGTCGGCCCGGCCGATTACGTTCTCTTCGTCGACAAGAAACCGGTCGGAGTGGTCGAGGCCAAGCCGGAGGATTGGGGCCAGAAGATAACCACGGTTGAGGAGCAGTCTTCGGCCTATGCCGCCGCCAAGCTCAAGTGGGTGAACAATAAAGAGCCGCTGCCGTTCGTCTACGAGTCCACCGGCGTCTTGACCCGCTTCACCGATGGGCGCGATCCGAAGCCCCGGTCCCGCGAGGTCTTCAGTTTTCCTCAGCCGGACGCCATGCAGGACTGGCGCGGCCAGTCGGCGTCGCTCCGTGAACGGCTCCAGGATCTTCCGCTGTTGGACCCGGCCGGCCTCCGGGTCTGCCAAATCCACGCCGTCGAGAAGCTGGAGACGTCTTTCAAGGACGACCGCCCGCGCGCGCTCATCCAGATGGCCACCGGTGCGGGCAAGACCTATACCGCCATCACATCCATCTACCGGCTCCTCAAGCACGCCGACGCCAAGCGGATCCTTTTTCTGGTAGACACGAGGAATCTGGGCGAACAGGCCGAGCAGGAGTTCATGGCCTATGCGCCCGTCGACGACAACCGCAAATTCACCGAGCTCTACAACGTCCAGCGGCTCAGGTCGTCCTTCGTCGCCAGGGACAGCCAGGTCTGCATCAGCACCATCCAGCGCGTGTACTCGCTCCTGAAGGGCCAGGAGTTGGACGAGTCTGCGGAGGAAATCAATCCCGAGGAGCTCGTGCAGCCCAAACAACCCATGCCGGTGGTCTACAACGAGAAAATTCCACCGGAGTTCTTCGACTTCATCATCATCGATGAGTGTCACCGGTCGATTTACAACCTCTGGCGTCAGGTCCTGGAGTACTTCGACGCCTATCTCATCGGCCTGACCGCTACGCCGGACAGCCGCACCTACGGGTTCTTCAAGACCAACGTCGTCAGCGAATACGACCATGAACAGGCCGTCGCCGACGGCGTCAACGTGGGCAACGAAATATATGCCATCGACACGGAGAGGACCCGCCACGGCGGCCAGCTCAAGGCCAACCAGCAGATCGAGAAGCGAGAGCGCCTTACTCGTCTGAAGCGCTGGGAAATACAGGAAGAAGACGCGACCTACGCCGCCAATCAGCTCGACCGCTCCATAGTCAACCCGGATCAGATCCGCACCGTCGTCCGCGCGTTCCGCGACAAGTTGCCGGAGATATTCCCCGGCCGCGGCGAAGTCCCGAAGACGCTTGTCTTTGCCAAGACGGACAGCCACGCCGACGACATTATCCAGACCGTGCGCGAGGAGTTCGCCGAGGGCAACGAGTTCTGCAAGAAGATCACCTACAAGGTGGAGGAAGACCCGAAATCCGTCCTCGCCCAGTTCCGCAATGACTACTACCCTCGCATCGCCGTAACCGTGGACATGATCGCCACGGGCACCGACGTAAAGCCGCTGGAATGCCTGCTGTTCATGCGCGACGTGCGGAGCCGCAACTACTTCGAGCAGATGAAGGGCCGTGGCACCCGCACCCTCGGCCACGATGATCTCAGGAAGGTCACGCGGTCGGCCCTCACCGCGAAGACCCACTACGTCATCGTGGACGCCGTGGGTGTGACCAAGTCGCTCAAGACCGCCAGCCCGTCGCTCATCACCATGCCGTCCGTGCCGCTCAAGGATCTGGCCATGGGCGTGATGATGGGCGCTCGCGACGAAGACACGGTGAGTTCCCTGGCCGGACGCCTCGCGAGGCTGAATCAACAACTCGACGCCGCTGAGCAGGAGCGAATCAGGGCGAGAGCCGGAGGCATCGAACTGACCAAGATCGTAGGCGACTTCCTGGGCGCCCTCGATCCCGACCGCATCGACGAGAAGGCGCGCGAGATCGAGCCCGTGTCCGAAGGGGCTAGGCCGTCGCCAGTGGCCTACGACAGGGCGCGGGAAGAGTTGGTCGGCGACGCCGCGGCCGTCTTCAACGGAGAGTTGATCGAGCTGATCGACTCCATCCGCCGCGACAAGGAACAGACCATCGACCACGAAAGCCTGGACACCGTCCTCCGCGCCGAATGGGAGGGCGACGCACACGCGAACGCCGAGGCCATGGTCCAGGACTTCCGGAGCTACCTGGAAGCCCACCGCGACGAGATCGAAGCCCTCACGATCTTCTACAGCCAACCGCATCGCCGCCGGGAGCTGACCTACGCCATGATCCGGGAGGTGTTCGACAGGCTCAGGAGTGATCGGCCCCTGTTGTCCCCCTTGCGGGTGTGGCAGGCCTATGCCGTGCTGGACGAATACAAGGGCGGCCAACCAGCCAGCGAGTTGACGGCGTTGGTCGCCTTGATCCGTCGGGTGTGTGGCATTGACGCAACCCTGTCACCCTACTCCGAAACCGTGCGCCGCAATTTCCAGAACTGGATCATGACCCACCACAGCGGCGGCGGGGAGAAGTTCAACGAGGAGCAAATGGAGTGGCTCCGCATGATCCGGGACCACATCAGCCAATCCTTTCACCTGGAACACCGCGACCTGGACATGGCACCATTCGACGGTAAGGGCGGGCTGGGACGGATGTACCAGTTGTTCGGTGACCGGATGGATGGCGTGATTGACGAGTTGAACGAGGAGTTGGCGGGATGAGGGACGACGGCGCGGGACATCCTGCTTGGGTGGATGCCAGCATTGGTGAGTTGGTTGCGTCCGATGGACTCTTCACCGACGGTGATTGGGTGGAGACCAAGGATCAGGATCCCGAGGGGACCGTTCGACTCATCCAATTGGCGGACATTGGGGACGGGAACTTCCTCGACAAATCCGCCCGGTTTCTAACCAGAGCTAAAGCCCTTGCTTTGAATTGCACGTTTCTGGCTAAGGGAGATCTACTCGTCGCACGATTGGCGGAGCCGCTCGGGCGTTGCTGCATTTTCCCTCTGGATGGGGACGAGGAGTACGTAACGGTAGTTGACGTATGTGTGGTCCGTCTAGGTACTTCGGCGATCGACCCCAAATACGTCATGTACGCTATCAATGGTGCTCGCACGCGAGCGGACATTGAAACGCATAGGTCCGGGTCAACACGCAAAAGAGTTTCTCGCAGGAATCTCGCTAGAGTAACCGTTCCACTTGCTCCCGGCTACGAACAGCGCCGCATCGTCGCCAAGATCGAAGAACTCTTCTCGGAACTGGACAAAGGCATCGAGAGCCTGAAGACGGCGCGCAGGCAGCTTGAAGTCTATCGACAATCTGTTCTGAAGCACGCCTTCGAAGGGAAGCTGACGGCGCAATGGCGCGAAGAGAACAAGGACAAGCTGGAGACGCCCGAGCAATTGTTGGTTCGCATCAAGAAGGAGCGCGTGGCGCACCATGAGCAGCAATTGGCGGAGTGGGAGTCTGCCGTCAGGGTATGGGAAACTAACGGCAAGCCGTACATGAAGCCGACGAAGCACCGCAAACCGGCCGGGTTGGCCAAGTTGAAATCGAGTGAACTCGCGGAGCTTCCATTACTGCCCGGGGGTCACGTGTATACTTACTTGGCCCACTTGGGGGAGTTGGAACGCGGTAAATCGAAACACAGACCGCGCAATGCTCCCGAACTATTCGGGGGATCGTATCCGTTCATCCAGACAGGAGAAGTCAAGGCGGCTAGTCGCACGATCCGGCATCACTCCCAGACCTACAGCGAGTTGGGGCTTGAGCAAAGCAGACTTTGGCCGGAAGGGACGCTATGCATAACCATAGCAGCAAACATTGCTGAAACCGCCTTTCTCGGCTTTGATGCTTGTTTCCCCGATAGCATTGTGGGGTTTACGGCGACGAAGACGTTGGTCCTACCGAGCTACGTACATCTTTTCATCCAGTCGTTTCGTGCACGGATCGAGGCGTACGCACCGGCAACAGCACAGAAGAACATCAATCTGAATACGCTCCAGAAGCTTGTGGTTCCCCTTTGTTCTTTGGAAGAACAGCAAGTGCTTGTTGATCGACTTGAGGTAATCTTGTCAGTGGCGGACGAACAGGAGCGAGACATTGACAGGGCGCTGGTAGAGACAGAGGTATTACGTCAAGCGATCCTGAAGAAAGCCTTCGCCGGTCACCTAGTCGCCCAAGACCCCAGCGATGAGCCCGCTTCTGTTTTTCTGGAGAAGATCAAGACGGAAAGGGCGCAGGCCGGCAAGAGCAACCCAACCGCTAGCAGCTTGTAAGAAATTCGCCGATATCGCCTTGGCGTGTGGCGGGCTTTCCGCCGAATACAAGAACCTACGGTGTCCGGCGAACCCTTCAGGAGTAGGCGTTGAATGAGCCACTTTCAAAGTATGGAGTCTTTACTGCGGCTCCCGGGGAAGACCTTCACGGGAAGCTCACCTTAGACAGGTCCAAGAGTGAACTAGAGCTGTGGTCGGATCATCCTATTGATGGGCTGACGGATGGCTATCAAACGATCACCGGCGAACTAGAGGACGGGAAAACCGTCACCCTCCTTGAATGCATCCCTCAGGCCGGAACATTGAGCATTGGTGCCCCTACCAAGTTCGCACACAAATACAGGTTCTTACCTCTCTACGCGGTTGTAGGAAACCATCTTTTCGACGGCGAGTTTTCTCACGTCTCCTTTGTGATTGACGATGCGGATATCCTCTTCTTCGATCCTGGAACCTTTGGGTCCAAATCCCAGGATTCTGCAAGGGTGGCACTTCAGCATCTCAACGGGATTCCCGACATTGAAGAGGGGACACACCCGTTCCTCAGCTATTGGACAGGGAAGACGACGATTCTTTCAGGGGACATGCCGGTGGGATTTGTTGCCGTAGAACACCAACCAACCCTAACGACCAGCTACGGCGGCGGGAAAATAGACAACCGCATAGCGGTGTCCGTGAGGTTCTCTAGCCCGCTGGATGCGAGAGAAACGGAGAAGATCGTCGCGAGAATCTGTCGGTTCTTGGGTATCCTCGCAGGCCGTCCACAGAACCTTTTGCACTTCACTGTTAGGAAAGAGCATGATGGTCAGCCTTACAGATCCACTGTGTACATGAACATGCTCCTGCGCCGGCCCGAAGAGCACGAGTTCAGCAAACTGTCCAACCCCGTTCTCGCTCTCACCAACACTGCTGGTCAGCCCGAAGAGTTCTCCAGGCTGATGTCCGTGTGGCTGGAGCGTGATGAGACTTGGGATCCGGCGCGCTCACGGTTTGTTACTGGCTGGAGGAAGCAGCGTTGGTACGACGAGGACCGGATGGTTGGGGCGGCCAATGCGTTTGATCTCATACCACAGGACGCGGTGCCCGACTCGACTCTCAAAGAAAAAGTACGAAATCGCTCAAGGCTGATTACGGCTGCCATTGGAGAGACCACACCAGAGATAGACTTGGTGACAGACGCGGCGGTAGATCTCCGCCATTATTTCGTTCACGGGGACCGACCAGGAAAAAGGAGGAGGGAACTGAAAAGGTTCTTCATGTTCCTCACCGACACCTTGGAGTTCGTTTTCTGTGCCTCCGATCTCATTGAGTCAGGATGGGACATGCGCTCCTGGCTCAACAAAAACGTGAGGATGAATTCATTTGGATGGTATCTTAGGAACTATCCAGAAAACTTGGCCAAGCTCAAGGAGCACTAGAAAACAGAAAGGCGAAGACGGCGGCATGAACCTTGCCTTCATCGTACTCTCTGCGTATCTTGCCACCCGGCCCCACGTGCACGAGGCCGACGCAACGTCATGACCGGCAAGCTTCCCATCAACCTCCACGATCTGCTGCGCCAGCGGACCATCGAGGGCGAGCGCGTCGAGTACAAGGCCGGTTGGAATCCGAAGGCCGTGCTGCACACCATCTGCGCCTTCGCCAACGACTTTCACAACCTCGGTGGCGGTTACGTGGTAGTGGGAGTCGAGGAACAGAACGGCCGTCCAGTCTTGCCGCCTACGGGCATCGATCCCGATTCGGTTGACGCGATACAGAGAGAACTGCTGAATCTCGGACACTCGGCCATACAGCCTCAATACCACCCGCTTACAGCCACTTACGAAGTCGATGGTCGGACCATCCTCGTATTGTGGGCGCCCGGCGGTGAGACCCGACCGTACAAGGCCAGGCTCGGCCTGACGCCGAAACGGCAGGAGTGGGGCTATTTCATCCGCAGGCACAGCAGCACGGTCCGCGCCAAGGGCCAAGACGAGCGCGAGTTGCTGAGCCTGACCGCCACCGTGCCCTTTGATGATCGATACCGCCAAACGGCTTCGCTGGATGATCTGTCCCACCGGCTTATCCGGGAGTTTCTGCGGGAAATAGGCAGCGACCTCGCCTCTGAAGCCGCCGATCTGTCGGTGGCGGCCCTTGGTCGGCGCATGAACCTCGTCGGCGGACCGCCCGAAGCGATGTTTCCCAAGAACGTCGGCTTGCTGTTCTTCAACGACCGCCCGCACGACTTCTTCCCCGCAACCCAGATCGACGTCGTGTGGTTCCCGGACGGCCCGGGTGGGGACCGATTCGAGGAAAAGGAGTTCCGCGGCCCTCTATCGATCATCCTCGGCGAGGCGATCGGCTACATTGAGCGGAACTACCTGAAGGAAACCATCGTCAAGCATCCGCACAAGCCGGAAGCCGAGCGATTCTGGAACTTTCCCATTGGCGCAATCGAGGAAGCGCTGGTCAACGCCGTCTACCATCGCTCTTACGAGGAGCGGGAGCCGGTGGAGGTGCGCATCACCCCTGACGAGTTGGTGGTCTTGAGCTTTCCCGGCGCCGACGGATCCATCCGCATGGAAGATTTCGAGAAAGGGCAAGCCGTCAGCCGCCGCTACCGCAACCGCCGAATTGGAGAGTTTCTCAAGGAGCTCGATCTGGCCGAAGGCAGGTCAACCGGAGTGCCCAAGATCCTGCGGGCCATGCGGGAAAACGGCTCCCCGGCCCCGGTCTTCGAGAGCGACGAGGATCGCACCTGGTTTCTGGTCCGTCTTCCGGTGCACGAACGGGTGCGCCCGGAGCCAACCGAGCAAGATACCCCGCATGAGACCGGGCAAGATACCGGGCAAGTCACCGGGCAAGTCACCGGGCAAGTCGAGCAACTGGTGGTGGCCCTCACGGGGGAGATGAGCCGCGCCGAATTGCAGGCGGCGTTGAGCTTGACGCACCGGGACTACTTCACCGAGG
>MKWU01003487.1_pt1 | contig 20580 bp, 15 predicted proteins | sample 809101 | NCBI WGS metagenome assembly MKWU01 (sample SAMN05860141, study PRJNA318959) | sponge metagenome | host: Aplysina aerophoba | place: Slovenia: Piran, Adriatic Sea, Gulf of Piran | collected 2013-05-07
GGTTTGGTCCAAAAGCCAGGCATATCGGTACCACAGTTCAGGTGCTTGACCTGTTCTTCAATACACCGGCGCGGAGAAAGTTCCTAAAGAAACCATCGACCGAGTTTCGGTTCATAGCTGACATGGTGCGAATCCTTGCAATTGCTAATCCTGGAGTCAGCTTTCGATTGACGCATAACAAGCGAGAGGTTGAAAATCTCGTTGCGGTGGAAGAACCTGGACTTCGGGTTAACAAGATACTCGGCGATTCATTTGTTGAAGACGCCATTGAATTGGATGTCGCGCGGCACGAGATGCATTTGTTCGGTTGGGTAGGAAGTCCTAATTTCACTAGAAGCAATACTTCGCGCCAGTTCTTTTATGTCAATGGCAGGCATGTTCAGGACCATCTGATCGCTCATGCGGTTCGCCAAGCATACAGAGATGTGCTATTCCACGGCAGGCACCCGATGTTTGTGTTGAATCTGACCTTAAATCCTCATGAAGTGGACGTGAACGTGCACCCCACCAAACGAGAAGTGCGATTTCGAGACGCCCGTAGCGTGCATGACTTCCTTATGAGTGGGATTCATCATCAGTTGCGTTCGCCTCGACCTGGAGGTGACCATGACGTCCCTGCCGAATTCGTGACTTTGGAAACGCCACCTAGCAATACGGAACTTGAGTCGTCCTATGTGTCTAGCTTGAACTTGCCGTTACCGAATCGTACGACCGTACAAACCCATTCGACGCATAGATCGCATGATGTCAGTACGGACAACTCGCCGGCCGCGGAACAGAGTGAAGTTAGAGTACCAACTGCTAATCGGGAGGAAATTCCGGCTTTAGGTTTTGCGATTGCCCAATTACATCGCGCCTATATATTGGCAGAGAATGCCGATGGGTTGGTAGTTGTCGATATGCACGCTGCTCATGAACGTGTGCTATATGAAAGAATGAAACGCGACCGAAATCAGCACCATCTTGGTACTCAGCGTCTACTCATTCCAGTCAGTGTCCACGTTCCGCCTGAAGATGCAGCTCTAGTAGAAGAGTCGAGTGAGGTTTTAGCTGAAATCGGAATCATGATGGAGCGTAGTGGACCCTCAAGTGTAATAGTTAGAGAGGTACCAGCTTTGCTGACGAACACCGATGTGGAACAGCTCGCGGTCGATGTCATTGAAGATCTGAAGGAATTTGCCACTTCCGACGCCATTACCGTGAGAGAAGATAAGCTACTTGGAACAATGGCATGTCATAGCGCTATTCGATATAACGAACATTTGTCGATCGACGAGATGAATGCATTGCTTAGAGAGATGGAGCAGACAGAGAATGCCGGTTACTGCAACCACGGGCGTCCTACTTACCGCACACAAAGTCTCAAGGATTTGGATCGAATATTCTTGAGAGGCCAATAGCTGTCCAACGCTATAGCAAAGTCTCGCTCAGATATGTTAAAGGACCGACGGATACTCATCTCGTTGATGGGTCCCACGGCTAGCGGCAAAACTCAACTAGCAATGAATCTCGCGGATCAGCTTGATGTTCGACTGATCAGTGTGGACTCGGCCATGGTTTACCGAGGAATGAACATTGGGACCGCCAAACCTTCTGCAGAGCTGTTGAGGAAGTACCCACACGAACTCGTCGATATTCGAGAACCCGAAGACGATTATTCGGTTCGAGAGTTTTGTGACGATGCCGATGAACAGGTGGCACGATCATTCAATGACGGCAAAATACCCGTGCTTGTCGGTGGTACGATGATGTACTTCAATGCGTTTAAAAATGGTCTGACGGAACTGCCTGGACATCAGCCAGACGTTAGACGAGCGTTGGTAGACCAACGGAACCGGTGTGGGTTGGATTACATGCATGCGAAATTGGCAAAGATTGATCCTACAGCTGCAGAACAGATACATCCCCAGAACTGGGTCCGGGTAGAACGAGCTCTTGAGGTATATCAGATCACAGGAAAACCTATTTCCGAGTTATGGCAAAAACAACCAAGGACGAGCGCAGTTTCCAGGCATGGGTGCAAACACTTCGAGTTTGTACTGACAGAAATTCCTCGAGAGCTACTCCATGAGCGAATCGAAACGAGACTCAACCAGATGGTGGCAGATGGTATCTGGGAAGAGATTAGGTCGCTCCGACGTCGACCTGAGCTAGCAGCTACAAATCTTTCGATGCAAGCAGTTGGTTACAAACAAGCTTGGGAGTTTTTGAACAAAGAAGAGCTTTTTGAAATATCGGACGAAGCACGCTACAGAATATTGGTAGCAACACGCCAAATCGCTAGACGGCAACTGATATGGCTACGAAAGTGGGAAGGTATTTCGGAAGAACATCGATTGCCTTGTGATCCGCCAGTAGAAAAGGTCATGCGAGCCATTGAACGGTGCTGATCTGTGCCTATAATCACCTTATATTCAGCTTGATTGAGCGCTATTTAAGCTCTGGATTTCTTTTCATCAGCAAAAACAGCCAGCCAGTAACATTAACGAGAATTCTTCTCTGTGATTACTCGGAACTAATTACGTTTCGCACCCTCAATAACTCTCTAGTCATACCACCCAACGAGGTTGGCCTTGGCCGCTGAACCTAATACGGGCATATTCTTCGATCGCCCAGATGCGGGAGAACGAGCACTCTTGCTGTCAGTCCGATTTCATCGTTCGGTGAGAGATCACGACCTTGATGAGTTATCTGAACTGGCCGTCTCTGCTGAACTGATTCCGGTTCTATCTATAGAGGTCAATCGCCCTCAACCTGATCCAGGCCTTTGTATAGGTCAGGGCAAGGTCACCGAGTTGAATGGCTTCATTGAGTCAGAAGCGGTGGGTCTGGTTATTGTGGATCATGAACTGACGGCGACGCAACAAAAAAATCTTGAGGCAAAGTGGGAAGTGAGAGTACTCACTCGCACCGAATTGATCGTAAATGTGTTCGCTTCTCGAGCCCGGAGCTATGAAGGCAAGTTACAGGTAGAACTAGCATGTTGGGAGTTCGCACGCACTCATGTGGTGCGCGGGTGGAGCCATCTGGACCGACAGAGAGGCGGAGTGAATTTACGTGGTGCTGGTGAATCACAGCGCAACATTGACAAAGGGCTTATTCAGGATCGAATTCAAGCTGTCAAGAAACGGCTGGATAAAGTGTCGAAACAAAGACAACAGCAAAGAAACCGTCGCGAATCGAATGGAATCCCAACGGTTGCACTAGCGGGATACACCAATGCTGGGAAGTCGACGTTGTTCAATCGATTGTGTCAGGCCGATGTCTACGCCGATGATCGTTTATTCGCCACGTTAGATCCTACCATGCGTCGAATTAACCTCAAAGGCACTGGTCAGTTGGTATTGGCAGATACTGTAGGTTTCGTACGCGATTTGCCGCATTCATTGGTTGCCGCGTTTCAAGCTACTTTGGAAGAAGTGCGTAAGGCGGATTTGATTCTTCACATCATTGATGTGAGTAGCACAGATCACTCTCGCTTGGAAGAAGATGTAAGAGATGTACTCAGCGAAATTGGTGCGGATCAAGTGCCTGTGATCAAGGTGTTCAACAAAGTGGATAAGTTGCCAAAGGGGACGGACATTGAGCTCGATGGCGTGTATGTGAGCGCGATTGAAGGAACTGGACTGGACGAGCTGTTGGATAACGTCCGAGAATTTTTTAAGAAGTACCGGCAGGAGGTCGTATTACAAATTCAACCTCAGGCGAACCGGATAAGGTCAAGACTTTTCGATGACAAGGTAGTAACTTCAGAAACTTATGAGGAAGATGGCAGTGTGAAGCTAAAAGTCATCCTCGAACCCAACCGAATATCGGAATTGCTGAGGATAGAAGGCGTTTCGGTGCAGGCATAGGTCCTGTTCATAAAATAGGTTTGAATATGTTGAGATTTACACATGGCGTGGAACGACGATAACAATAAAAGAGACCCTTGGTCTCAGCGAGGAGATCAGGGTCCGCCTGATCTAGACGATACCTTCCGGAAATTCCAGCAAACCATCAATTCTTGGTTTGGTGGAGGCGGACGCGGCGGGAGCGGTTCTTCAGGTGGTGGCGGCGGCAAGAAGTTTTTGTCAACTCCTTTGATTCTGATCGCGCTAGGCGTGATAGTCCTGGTGTACGCGGCATTTGGAATCTATCAGGTAGACGCACAGGAAAGAGGTGTGGTTTTCCGGTTTGGAAAGGTACTTGATGAAACAGTTGGCCCTGGTTTACACTGGAATCCACCCATCATGGATAAAGTCTCGATAGTGAACGTCACACAGGTTCGATCCAGTTCGCATGAAGGGCAAATGCTGACCGAAGATGAAAACATCGTAGGCATTAATTTGGTCGTACAGTATGTGGTCAATGACCCGGTCAAACACTTGGTCGATATTCGTTCTCCAGAAGAGAGTCTTCGACACGCTACGGAAAGTGCGTTGCGGCATGTGGTAGGAAGTTCGACAATGGATGCGGTGATTACCGAAGGGCGAGCAATCCTCGGTATAGAAGTCCAGGATCGTTTACAAACATACGTGAATCGCTACGAGACTGGTTACAGAATTGTCAAAGTCAACATTGACAGTGTTGGGCCTCCAGCAGAAGTACAAGACGCGTTTGACGATGTACAAAAAGCAAAAGAGGATGAAGTCAGGATTATTAACCAGGCTAATGCTTATGCAGAGCAAGTCGTGCCTGAAGCACGCGGTGCTGCACAGATGGCAATTGAAGAAGCCAACGCTTATCGAGATCGCGCTGTTGCAAGAGCAGAAGGTGAGGCTGAGCGCTTCAACAAGCTCCTAAAAGAATACTCTGCCGCGCCAGACATTACTCGGGTGCGTCTCTATATTGAAACACTCGAAGAGGTACTGTCGAACGTCGGCTTGATAATGGTCGATGTTGACGAAGGCAATAACTTGCTTTACTTGCCATTGGATCAATTACGTAGGCAACAACCGGTACTCAGTGGGAGTACGGCGCTGACGGATGCTTCGAGAACGTCGTCAAATACTCTTAACAATTCAAGTCAGACGGGACGAACCGGTTCGTCCGTGGGACGCTAGAGCGAAGGAGATAAAACATGGGTGTTAAATCAATTGTTGTAGTCGTTCTAGTCGTTATCTTGGGTGCACTGGCATTAGATAGCTTCTACGTCGTTAACGAATGGGAAAGAGCACTGGTGCTCCAATTCGGTAAAGTCCAACGCGAAGATGTACAACCTAACTTGCATATGAAGATTCCAATCGCGGAAGAAGTAAAGCGATTCGATGGACGCATTCTGACCTTGGACTCACCAGCGCAAAGATACTTCACGATAGAAAAGAAGCCATTGATTGTGGATTCTTTCGTGAAGTGGCGGATCAGCGATGATGTTCAGAAATACTATGAGTCCACTTCTGGAGATGAGCTACGGGCGAACAACGCACTATCTGATCGTGTGAACGAGGGCCTACGGAACCAAATCGGTAGACGTACGATGCACGAAGTGATTTCCGGTGAACGTGACCAACTAATGCAAGAACTGACAGAATCGTTAAACACAGTAATGATCACGGAGTTTGGCGTAAACGTCATTGATGTCAGAGTCAAGCGAATCGACCTACCTGAAGAGGTATCCTCAGCTGTATTTCAACGAATGAATTCTGAACGGGAAATCGAAGCTAAGCAATATCGCGCAGAAGGAAGCGAAGTCGCACAAGGAATTCGAGCGGATGCTGAACGCGAGTCAATTGTCATCGAAGCTGAGGCGTATCGCGAAGCTGAACAGATTCGAGGAGACGGAGATGCTCTGGCAACCAGCATCTACGCAAGTGCGTACGGTCAAGACGAAGAGTTTTACGACTTTTACCGAAGTTTGAACGCCTATCAGTCTGTATTCGACCCGTCGAGTGGCTCGTTATGGGTGATTGACCCCTCCAGCGAGTTCTTTAAGTACCTGACAGAAAAAAAGTAGATTAACGGCTTGTCAAAAACGGAGAGCGTGCCAGCCACGCTCTCCTGATGCCTTGACGGCCCTATTCCTCTAAAACCTTTTTTCAACAACAATAGTCTGTAGATGTGTGCTTGCGCGGTAGTCCTTGGTCTTCAATGGGGTGATGAGGGCAAAGGTAAAGTCGTTGACTTGGTCGCCCAACACGCGGATGCGGTGGTTCGGTTTCAGGGTGGTCATAACGCCGGACATACCTTAGTCGTCAAAAACGAAAAGTTCATTCTCCATCTCATACCTTCTGGGATACTCCACGATGGTGTGCAGTGTTTTCTAGGTCAGGGAGTGGTGATTTCCCCCGACGCATTACGTGGTGAAATCATGGAACTTGAAAGCAGACTGGGACCTATCCGCGATCGAATCTCTATTCATCCAGCCTGTTCGATTATTTTGCCTAGTCACATAGAGCTTGATTTAGCTCGTGAACACGCAAAGGGAGCCACCAAAATCGGGACTACAGGTAAAGGAATCGGTCCGACGTATGAAGACAAGTACGCTAGGCGTGGAATTCGTATCGGAGATTTGTTCGATTGGGAACAATGTACTTCTAAAGTGCGAGATTTGGTGGCATACCACAATTTCCTTCTAGAGAGTTACTACTCGACTAAAACCGTGGACATCCACGGTGTAGAGGACCAACTTCAACAGTTTCGGCAATTTGTAGAACCGATGGTCCGGGATACTACGCAAGCACTTCGAGACCTTCGGGATAGCGGTAAAAGTATCGTGCTAGAAGGAGCACAGGGTGCGTTGCTTGATATTGATTTGGGATCGTTTCCGTATGTGACATCGTCTCACACTTCCATAGGTGGAGCGATTACAGGATCCGGCTTGCCGCCTCAGAGTATTGATCAAGTGTTAGGTATCGCCAAGGCCTATACCACGCGCGTTGGTAATGGTCCTTTTCCGACCGAGCAATCCAATGAAATTGGCAAACTAATGCATTCGCGTGGAGCCGAGAAAGGTGCGACAACTGGTCGAGACCGACGGTGTGGATGGCTGGATTTGGTTGCTTTAAAAAGCGCGGTTAAGGTGAATGGTGTGACAGAGCTATGCCTCACAAAATTAGATGTCCTAGACGGTTTTGAAAGCGTGATGGTTTGTACAGAATATAAGCAAGATGGCGATGGTTCGTCAAGTGGATATTCGAGTAAAACAGATTTAAGTCGGGTAAGTGCCTGCTATACGAAACTTTCAGGTTGGTATGAATCAACGCACAATCTCACCGAGTTTGCGGCATTGCCAAAAAATGCCAAGAAGTATCTTGAGTTCATTGAGAACTGCATAGGAGTACCAATCAAAATGGTTTCGACTGGCCCGTCACGTGCCGCGACCATAACGGATCGCGTCTAATTTTCCGGCGATAGTTTGACCATTTAGCTTTTGTTTGTTCTGAAAAGTGTTTGAAAATCAATGAGTTTCGGTGGAATAAGCGACGATCTTCGGTGTTGTTTCAGGACATCCTCGAAAGTAGCCATCGGTTCATTTCACTATAGAATTGAGCTATGCTGACTCAAGACCTTCTGGATATTCTTGTTTGTCCAAAGACGAAAACGGAATTGATTTATCAGAAGGCGCAAGGTGAGCTGTGGTCCGTTCAGGCACGTCTTGCCTATCCAATTCGAGATGGGATACCTGTCATGATTGAGAGCGAAGCGCGTTCGCTCTCCGACCAGGAAATAGAGGAGCTCACCTAAAATAGAGACATTGCTCACTTCTGTTCTAGGAAGTGTCGTACTGTCCACCGGAATCAATGAATAAATCTGCGATCAATATACGTAGTCCTATGCCTGATGTGGCTATGGACCACCACGAGGAGCCGCAAGGTACCATCGATTGGGTAGGGATGAGCGAAATCTCAGCTCCACTTCGTTTTCGTGATGAAGACAAAGTCACAGATCAGCAGTGTGCGATTCAGGTTTATGTCAACTTGACGGATGCCCATGCGAAAGGCATTCATATGTCGAGACTTTATCGAACCATTGGGACATACGAAACTGATCAAGCACTAACTCCCGTCCGACTCGCACACCTTCTAGACGACCTACAAGCATCTCACAACGACGTGTCTACGAAATCCTACATTGAGTTTCGATTCGATTACGTCCTTAAACGATCTGCGTTGGTCACGGACCATTCGGGTTGGAATAAGTACCCGGTTTACATTCGGGGTTCGAGAGAAGGATCCAAAATCGTGATTGATCTTGAGTTTTGGGTGCACTATTCGAGTACCTGTCCGGCTTCTGCGGCATTGTCGCGTCAGGCAATACAACACCAGTTTGATGTTGATTTTGACTCAGATGGATTAATTGACAAGGCGCAAGTCTTTGACTGGCTGGGAAGTTCCCATGGAATTGTCGCTACACCCCATGGTCAAAGAAGTGTTGCTAAAATACACACGAAGCTGGATGAGCGATTGGAGTACTTTCCGATCACCTCGTTCATCGACTCGGTAGAGAATGCACTGGGCACACCCGTTCAAACCGCAGTCCGTCGCAAGGATGAGCAGGAATTCGCCATCCGTAACGGTCAGAATCCAATGTTTTGTGAGGATGCAGTTCGTAGACTCAAAGATTGTTTGGACCGAGAAGAACGAATCCTGGACTTCCTAGTGCGCGTGGAACACTATGAGAGTTTGCACGCACATAATGCGGTAGCCATCGCCACAAAAGGTATTACCGATGGTTTTTCAGCTATTCCTTGACGATCTAACAACCGAATAAGTATTGGTGCCGAGAAGAGGACTCGAACCTCCACGGGGAAATCCCCACTAGTACCTGAAACTAGCGCGTCTACCTTTTCGCCACCTCGGCATACTGAAATTCGTCTCCGGATCGACGAAATCAATGGTGAGGGTTCAGAGGATGCAATTTTAATGAAGCGACCGATTCACCAATGCTTGCATTTGATGCAACACTAGGAAGTTGTGTACTTGACTTCGCGGCGATGCATTATCTCAGCCAGTCAAGATAAGTGGATGGTGGTTCGAGGACCTCTCTACTTCTCTGCAATCCCGCGCCTACTGATAATCAGCTCAAAATTTGGATGATAAAGACCCACTTACATTCTTTCACGATAGAACCCGATATGGGACTACATTGAAGGATTTTAAAATGTGTATAAAAAAACATTAAAATTAGAACATCAAGTATTCATATATACGGGTATACATAAAACATGAGTAGAGAATCTAAGTCAATTAGAAGCAAGACAGCTAGAAAGCAACAGCAGAATTCTGATGCGCGGGCAGTTAAGAAGAAGTATCCGCGGCGGGTGCAAAACGGTATTGTGGGATTATTGTTTATGGACCGTGGACGTCCATATGCCAAACCGATTCTGTCCGAAATTAAGGAGGAAGTTCTGGTTCAAGACGCTCATCGTTTCCAACATGGTGACGTGGTGATAGTCGATGGAATAATCCGAAAGAGCGGCGCTTATCGGGGGAAAGTCAGTCAAAAAATTTCAGGTGCAAATACGCTTGATCTTGCCGTCAATACGGCCTTGCTGGCTAAGAAGCGTTCTCGTACGTGGTTAAGTGCAATTGAGGAACAGAAGTTTCCTAGCACTGTTGATCAGGAAGATATTAAGGGTCGAGTCGATCTGCGGTCATTACCTCTGGTCACGATTGACGGGCGCTTTGCCAAAGATTTTGATGATGCAGTCTATGCGGAAAGCCTTCCAACAGGAGGCTGGAAGCTGGTTGTTGCCATAGCCGATGTTGCACACTACGTCAAGCTCAATTCAGAGCTTGATCAGGAGGCAAAGAGTCGCGGATTTTCAGTGTATTTTCCAACTCGCGTGATACCAATGCTCCCCGAGCAGCTCTCCAACGGTATTTGCTCCCTGGTGCCAGGAGAGGACCGTCTTGCAATGACTACGGAAATGGTCATTGATGAATCTGGGGTAGTAAAGCAGGTGAGCTTCCAAGAGGCGGTGATTAGGTCGCATGCTCGTCTTACCTACGGTGAGGTCAATCGACTTCTGCAGACCGGAGATGAAAACAAAGTTCAAGATGCTTCTATCCGAGATTCACTGTATTCTCTAAAGAGCTTTTGTGAGAAACGATTAGAGCTAAGAAGCGAGCGCGGCGGTCTTGATTTTGACATTCCAGAGGCATCGGTTCAAATTGAGAATAACGAGCCGACAGGTGTCTATCTCACGGAGCGAAACTTTGCACATCAAATGATTGAAGAAGCGATGGTGCTTACTAATCAGGTGGTAGCTGAGAAATTGGCTCAACACTGTAAACCCATGTATCGAGTGCATGAGCCACCGGATGAAGAATCTTTGTATCGAGTGGGAAATCAATTCGGTATGAAAAATCTGCCTAGCAAAATCGAAGAATACCGTGAGGGACCACTCCAAATGTTCTTCAAGGATTTAGCAAAGAAGAAAGGAAATTCACCGTTTTGGAACTTTCAGTTGGTTAAGAATCTACCGCCAGCACGATATTCCTTTACGAATCAAGGGCACTTCGGTCTCGCGTTGGATCAATACTTGCACTTCACCTCGCCGATAAGACGCTATTCAGATTTGTACAACCATAGGCTACTTAAGGATGTCATTCACCAACGACCTATCGAGCAAGATGAGGAGGAGTTAACCTCATACTCGGAACGCCAATCCAACCTCGAACGCGAGATTGACGAAATGAGTAGATACGTCGACCGGTGGCTAACTTGCAAATGGGTTGAAAGACGTATTGGTACGACTGATACAGGGATAGTGAGTGGTGTGACTAGCTTTGGTCTATTTGTCGATTTGGACAAACACTTGACGTCTGGGTTAATCCATATATCCAAACTTGGGCATGAGTACTACGAACTTGAAAACGAGAAGTTAGTGGCAGAGTGGAGTGGTGCTACATACTCACTTGGGGACAAGCTCAAAGTGTGGATTAAGTCTGTTGATCCGATACTAGGGTACGTTGACTTGGGATTGCGTAGGGAACACGAAGAAACCGCGTCGACACGAAGATAGAGTTCTGAGCGGGTCTATCGACAGTTCACTCAATTTGGATTCTGCTAGTCGGAACTAACATTGTGGATTTACCTTTTGGCACAGTTCGGGGATGAATAGCCGAGATCGGCTTACCGAACTTAATTTGCCAATTTGTAAGAAATTCGCTTAATGTCAATATGATATACACTCATTTCAACTTGGCAAACCACGCTCCGGATAAGGATGACAGTAGACAGTCCTAATGTGCCTCAATATTTAGTTGGGACCCTGAAGAAGTCTGGTAAAAGGCCTTATGTTGAGCTGGTACTTCCTGAAATTCAGTGCATCCCTGATGGTTATAAACAGAAGGTAGATGTACAGGACGAACACGGGTTTGAGGAAGGGATGCTCGTGATGGTAGGGTCCATCCGGGAGCACGCACATACGAAACAGAAACTAGTGGGCGTCATTGAAGAAAATCTTAGTGGATACGAGAAAAAGAAGCTGCTTCGTTTCGCGCGAGTTTTGTTCGGTCGAGATCCTTTAGTTGCAGAAGATTTACTTGGACATTACATAGGTTCGTCGTTGACGCCTTTGAGAGCAAGGGCTAGAACAGATCTTTGTGACCTGCCATTCGTCACGATAGACGGCCCCACTTCGATTGTGCTCGATGATGCAGTTTTTGTGAAACGCTTAGCAACTGGCGGATGGAAGGCTGTGGTTGCAATCGCAGATGTAGCAGAGTATGTCTATGCAGGAGATTCGATTGATCAAGAAGCCGCTCAGTTAGGTACCTCAGTCTATCTGCCAGGTTGCGTAGTTCCTCTATACCCCATGGCGATGATTGAGGACTTTTGCTCGTTGCTACCAACACAGAAACGTCCGGCAATCGTATGTAGTCTGGAAGTGAGTTCCGAAGGTACCTTGGTCAATGTTGAGATGTACGAAGCCAGCGTCCGGTCACGAATGCAACTTGACTACGACAGCGTTGAAGGATTCTTTATCCATGGTGCACTAGAGAATATTGAAGATGAGGAAGTTAAGACCTCATTGCAGGAACTACAGCACCTGACTAACAAACTGAAGATAAACCGGATTCGACGAGGCGGATTGGAATTTGCAGACGGTGAGAGCCTATACGAGAATGAGTATGCCCGAACAACAGAGAGGGATGTATCTAGCGACAATTTAGCACTCAAGGCGATTGCGGAGTTGATGATTTTTACGAATTACGCCGTCGCTAACTGGGTCGAGAATCGATGCCAAGGAAGTTCGAAAAGTCTGCCGCCGTTGTTCCGCGTTCAAGCCGCCCCTACCAGAGAATGTCTCAGAGATCTAGTTCGGGCTGTCTCGTACAAAGAACTAGACGACATGTTCTACAAGAGTGGTGACCGAAACATACGGCGCGTTTTTGCTGACATCGTTGATTCCTGTAGGACATCTCGAATGTGGCTCAGAGACCTACGAGAAGTGACAAAGGTTCTGAGAGCAGAGTATTCAACCACGCCGAACTGGCATTTTGGATTGGCATTGGACGTTTACATGCATTTCACCTCTCCGTTGAGAAGGTATTCAGATCTCCATAACCAACGAGTAGTGAAGAAATTACTGCGCGATGAGAATTCAGCAGATTCCTTTCTGTCAGGCGACGAGTTTGCGAATCACCAGTCCAAGAATGCGTTGAAGGGACAGCAAATCACCCACTTTTTAAGTAATTGGCTCATGTGTAGCCGGGCACAACTAATTCAGAACAAGAAATACACTGGTGTCATTGTCAACTTAACTGAAGATGGTGTGTACGTGGACTTTGATCGGTATGCAGTTCAAGGTCGCATCTATGTAGGTGATTTACATCCCGAGGATCGCTACGTGTTAGGTGAAGATGGGCTTGTCGGTGAGGCAACACAAGTTGCGTTCCGTATAGGAGATCAGGTCAGCGCGATGGTGAAAAACGTGAATACTAGTGAACTCCTCGTCGATCTAGCGCTGCTAGGTCACGCGACAAACTAACTCCATCTAGAGTCAATACAGAGTACCTAATGTCTTCCGTTTATGGCTATCACTCTGTCAAAGAGCAACTACTCAACGCTGCAAACCAGGTACATCGATTAGTGGTTCTGCAAGGGTCGCATGATCGAAGGCGTTCAGAGTTAGTATCACTCGCAAAGTCTCATTCGATCCGTGTCCAGTACGTAACACGTCAGGCTCTCGACCGATTGTGTAAGGGGGACAACCATCAGGGATTGTTGATAGAGATTCACGATATCAGACTGCGGACTGAACAGGAACTGAAACAGAAGATTGAAGGATTGCAATTTCCTCTTCTGCTCGTATTAGAAGATCTGCAAGATCCAGGAAACGTGGGTGCATGTTGTCGCACTGCTAGTGCGGTTGGGATAGATGCGGTGATTCTGCCAAAGAATCGCTCAGGGACGTTAAATGCCACGGTCCTGAAGACTTCCAGCGGTACGACGAAAGATCTGTTTATCGCACAAGTATCGAATCTAGTGCGACTCATGACGTGGATGAAAGAACAAGGTGTGTGGGTCGTTGGTACAACGGGTTCAGCCAACCAGTCGTATTTGGATGTCGACTATGCAGGTTCCATTGCCATTGTTATGGGCAATGAGGAAAGTGGACTACGCAAATTAACGAAAGATGTTTGTGACTACCTGGTGCAAATTCCTGTTAAGGAATCTGTCGGCAGTCTGAACGTGTCAGTGGCAACAGGGGTAATGTTGTACGAAGCACTAAGGCAGAGAAATTCAAAGTAGAGCCGCTACTCAACTAGCGCACCTGGCACTCAAGCAACATGTCGAGCTAGGTGTTTGGATAGTTGAGATCTAAAGAATTGAGAGGGATGTCCGATTGTCTGCTAGCTGTCTTCGACAGGGAGTGGGGGTTGTGACAACGGTGCTCTTCGTTTTCTCTGTCCTTCTTTATCGCCTGTATCACCGTAGTATGTGCTGAGGTAGTCAAGGATTCGCTCTTCTGCTTGGCCAAGATCCCACAGTTTTTCCTTAGCCTGCATACGCCGTATGGCTTGTAACCACTGATCTTTGCTAAGTTGTTGCTGTGTCAGCATTCGCGCAGAATGACATGCCACACAATTGTTTCTGACCTGTATCCAGTTCTCTTCGGCATCTTTGAATAAGCCAGTAAGGGGATCAGTTTTTATGACTTCTGCTTCTTGCGCAAAGCAAACTGTAGATAGCGCAATTATCAAGAAGCTAGCTGACGTAGACAGCAATTCGGTGGCACGCATTGTTTAGATAGCCTTTTGGATTCCATCCTGGTAAAACCATTGGTTGGGCTACGCCACTCGCATCAATGGCTCGTGCCCAAACCTCGAAATACCCTTCAGAAGGAAACTCGATATCGTAGTCCCAGTTTTGCCATGCTAGTCTGTTGACTGGCGGTTGCAGTTCAGCGGAGTGCCAAGTCTGTCCAAAGTCGATAGACAGCCGTAAATCTTGAACAACCGAATGTCCAGACCAAGCGTGTCCATGCAAATGTAGTGGTTCTTCTTTTAAATGTTGAGTACCGCTTCTTGGCTGGGTGATCAGAGACTTCACTGGCATCGCATGAATAATGCACATGTTATCGACGCTCACTTCAGCGCCAGGAGCTACGGGTTCGCAAGGTACACGGTACGACGGACTTGCCATCTTTGCACCGTCGTGGACCCTGTCGCGGATAGAAATTCGATTTATCCACTTACCCGAAACTGACCCTGGCCATCCTCCGATAACTAATCTCAAAGGATGCCCATTCAGTGGATGTAGATCCTCACCGTTCATCCCCCAGGAGATCATGGATTCTTCTTCTAACGCCTTTGAAATCGGAACACCTCTTGAAATTGGCTCGCGAGTTTTGTCACCACTAAGGTGTGTGTCTGCGCTGTGATAGGCAACGTATACGGCATCATCGGAATAACCACAATCTTCAAGAACATCCTTCAACCGTATACCGTCCCAGATTGGGCAACCTACCGCGCCTAGTGTCCATTGATTTCCAGACACTCGTGGATCAAATTCAGCTCGCCCGTTTCCGCCGCACTCCACAATCAGCTGCCGGCTGATGTTCTTAAAACGACTTTTCAGATCGCTTATCAAGTAGGTCTTGGAGGATTGAACTGACTCGCCATCAACTGTTAGTGTCCAAGTATCGAAGTTAACAGACTGTGGTGGAATGCCATTATTTCGGACGAACATTCGATTGATCGGCGTAATGTCGTCGTTTAGGAGATGAGGAGGTGTTTCCGCATTGATTGGATGGTCGCTCAACAGTCGTAACCCGTCTTTTCCTTCTATTGTGAAGGTTTCGGTAGGGGTGGTGGAGAGAGCTGGAGCGGATTGATTGGCACCCTGGTTGGAATATACGACCGATGCTCCTAAAGTAGCCGTGGCCGATGCCAGTCCTTTCACAAAGCCTCTTCGACTAAGTCCCTGATTGACTCTGTCCCGATTTTCCTGGTCTACTTTCTCTAGGTCTGTCGAATCGGATGATCCAAGGTGTCTGTCTTTTTGAGTCATCTCGGTAACCTGAACACATGTAATCAGCGTTCGAAATTCGTGTGCTAATTGATCAAGAGTCTCTGAATTCTAGAAGGTACAGTCCGTTTGTCTCAAAGGGTTTAGAATGGCACGACTGCACTGTTATTCGTTGCCAAATGTGTAGTCTCCAGAGGTCGTTTATTCGGCTTGAAAAGCGACTTTACTTGATTTTTTTATTTCACCTTGAGATGTTTGGATCACGTATTCTGCGGATCGGGATTAATCTTTCTAAAATTGAATCAGGACTTCGGTCCAGAATCCATTCACTCCTTGTTACACGTCTTATTACATTCTTGGACGGTAGCAAACCCTGAGGGAGCATCCTATGCGACACTATGAAATTGTGATACTGATCCATCCGGATCAGTCTGAGCAAGTTGGCGGCATGATATCTCGATATCGTGCTACGATCGAACGTAACGGCGGCGTACTCCACCGCATCGAAGATTGGGGACGACGACAATTAGCGTATCCAATCAAGAAGATCGTCAAGGCACATTATGTGCTTATGAACATTGAAGTCAATCAAGAAACACTGGACGAGATTGAGCAAGGCTTCAGATTTAATGATGCAATCATCCGAACCATGGTTCTTTCTCGAAAAGAGGCAGAAACTGGATTGTCAAAGATCTATGCGAAAGAACTAGAAGATCAAGAGAAGGAACGCGAACGAGACCGCAAGCGCGAAGCAGATCTGGAGGCGCGTAGGCGAGCACGGGAAGCTACTTCAACAGAGAAGACTGAGGGTTCTGAAGAATCGAAAGAACCAGTGGAAGCGGAATAAGGAATCAATATGGCAAGGAATTTTCAACGCAAACGGTATTGTCGATTTACCGCTGAAGGCATTAAGGAAGTAGATTACAAGGACATTGATCTACTTGAAGATTTTCTAACCGAGACAGGCAAAATCGTCCCAGCTCGGATTACAGGAACATCAGCCAAATATCAACGACAGTTAGCAAGAGCCATTAAACGAGCACGTTATCTTTCTTTGATACCGTACACTGACCAACACAAGATGGCGTAATTGCTATGCAGGTTATATTGCTAGAAAAAATTCAAAACCTCGGGGACCTTGGAGATGAGGTAAACGTCAAAAGAGGTTATGCACGGAATTTTCTATTACCCAACCAAAAGGCCTTGAGAGCAACTGACGAGAACCGTACGGTTTTTGAGGGTCGTCGAGCTGACTTGGAAGCCGCTGAGCTTGAAAAGCTCAAAGGTGCTGAAAAGCGTGCCGCTCAATTAGACGACTTCAATGTTACGATCCTTGCGAGGGCTGGTGACGGTAACCGCCTGTATGGTTCTGTGGGATCGATCGAGATCGCACGAGAACTGAGCGCTCTAGGTATCGAGGTCCGAAGACAGGAAGTGCTTTTGGCTGAGCCGATTCGTGAGTTAGGAGAATACGAGGTCAATATCCACATATTTGCTGACCTTGTCAAGACCATCACGGTTTACGTCGAAGCTGACTAACCGCGCACAATGCGATTTGAGGACGTCCTCGGATCAACGCGGTCACCAGTCTCAGACTAGGGATATTGGTGGATTGTTGCGAGTTTTCTAACGGAAGACTTCCTTTTGAGTTTGTTTTGCTAAGCGATTTGGTAGCGTTCCGGCAGACCCATTTGAGCTAAACCACGTCTGCTAGGCACGAGAGTGGCTGGGAGATTAGCACCAAGGTCTAAGAGAACATGTAAGTCCTATGCTTAACAGTAGTGTTTTACTGATACGACTCGCTAAGTCCGCTTTGTTGGTTTGCTCAGTGACACAAAACCAACTGAATTCCAAGTATCTTGTCGGTGTGAGCGTGTTAAGAGTAGGTGATCTAACGAGAGACTGGTATGCTTTAACGTGAAATGCAAGTTCCCGCGTCTTTAAAGTAAGCGCGCACATGTCGTGTGGGAAGTTGGAAACGATCCCAATACTCTAATCTGATAAATCTAGTTCTATGCAAGCACCCACAGATGGCAATGTAAATTCGACATCGTCTCCAACGATTAATCCCTCGATTGGTCACGCGTTTCCGTATTTCATTCCACTTCTTGCATTCCCGTGTCTGATTCTCGCTTCTGTTTATGGGGGCGAGTGGATCGCGTTACCTCTAACTTACTTGCTTGTCACCGGGTTCTGGGATCGCTTCTTCGGCAACGACAAACGTAACCTCGACGCTCGTTACACTCCAGAATCTAAGTTATTCCTGTACTCAGCTGCACTATTTATCTGGGCAGTTGCGTGGATGATCACATTGGTCGTGGTTCTATACGAAATATTTGTTTCTGGCCATCTAGCTCTCTGGGAATCTGTATTGATCGCAATTGCATTGGTCTGCGTAGGTAGATTGACCTACGTCGCCGGTCATGAACTGATCCATCGTCGTTCGCTTTGGGAACGCCGACTTGGTGAGTTTCTTTTCGCGTCCGTTTCCTATCCACACTACTCCGTGGAACACCTATATATTCACCATGCAAAAGTAGGCACACCTGCGGACTCTGGGTCCGCGCCCAAGGGTCTGAGCTTTTGGAGCTATTTGCCTCGTGAGCTCAAGGATGGATTAATCGGAGTGTACCGAGTAATCCGAGATAATCTAGCCATCCGCCGCAGGTCGTTCCTGCACTACACAAACCCGTTCTGGCGGTTTGCCATTCAATTGGCAGTTTGGTATGCCATCGTGTTCTATCTGGGAGGTTGGTGGGCACTCCTACTCTATCTGGTGTTGTGTTTCTGCTCCTTGGTTTATGCGAAAGTGATCAATTACGTGCAGCACTATGGCTTGAGACGAGTCCATCTACCCAATGGAAGATATGAAAGGGTAGGTCCCCAACATTCCTGGAGCAGTAGTTATCGTCTTACAGACAAAACCTCCTTCAACATACAGCGGCATGCAGATCATCATTCGGTCGTTACTCGGCACTTTGCAATGCTGCAACACTTTGATGATGACAAATCTCCTGCACTTCCTAGCCACTATCTGCGTTTGGCAGGAACCACTCTTTTCCCGAAAAAATGGTTTGCTTGGCTCGATCCAATAGTCGATGCGTGGCGAAGCAAGAACCATCCGGACATTGAGGACTGGCGACCATACGACAGCAAAGTGACGATGGCACTTCCAGATGCGTTTCAGATCATTGAAGAGATTTATGCCAAGTCACCGCGAGCCGCTGAGTGGATGGAAGATTCCCACTCTTTGATTCGAAGTCTGGAAAGCAATGAATTCAAGAATCTAGATCTACCTGCTGGATTTGGTCCGGACGACGAGTTTGAAAAGATTGCTCGAAAGGGTCTTGCTGTGGTCTACTGGCTTTACGAAATGACAGTTGAAGAAATGAAGTTGCAGTTGGACGAATACCCACACCAAAATACCGCGGAAGCAATCGACATTGCCCGTCAATGGATCAACGAGAAGGTCTTTCAAGTCGGTATTCACGTGATGCGGGAGAGCTTATCGGTTTCCGAATCGCAGATTGTGCTGACTAATGTCGCTGATGCCGCTATTTCATTCGTACTTGACAATATCGTGCTGGATTTCGGAAAACCGGCCTATGGGAGTGCGGTAGTGCTGACTTTTGGTGAATTGGGTAAGCGCGAGGTTGTTCCAGGCATCCAGCTAGAACTAACGTACTTATACGATAACGATTCTGCGGCATTGAGCCGGAAAATCGGAGCTCGCTTCATCAAGTTGATTCGACGTCTCAGTCGAAATAATCTGCTATTTGCGGAGGTGCAGAAAAACTCTGAACTGGTCAATATGCACTCATTAGCTGAATTCGAGGCATTTCACACACCCAATGAAACTCCGGAGGAGTTACTTAGGCTGACTTCTTCTCATGTCATCGATAGCTCAGGGTCACAAGGATTTGTGAGCCGTGTAAAAATCTTGATCCATCAGACCTTGATGAATAGCTATGCTGGTCGTGCACTTGTAGAAAGATTGTCGCATCCACAGAACATCAACGGTGACAGTGAACCTGTGACTGATGAAGCATTGAAGCACGCTAGCGACAATCTAGAAAACTTCACCCGCAAGCTTCTTATTGAAAATGCCAGAGAATTCGTGAATCTCGATGCTACCGATTCCGTTGCGATCATTGAACGAGCACAAAATGTGCAATTGCTTGATCCCGCTAACTCAGATGCTTTACTAAAGTCTGCAAAACTATGGCGTGACTTTCGAGGTATACGTAGCCTCCTGCTTCAATCAGATGACAAGCTGAAAGATGCTCCCGAGAATGTCAAAGAAACATTGGCAAGAGCTTGTGGCCAGGAGGATTTTCAGGCCCTACAGAAAGCACTCCTAAGCGATATGACTGACTCGTTTGACCGGATCCAGACTCTGAGTTCGAGTGCCAGTGCTTGAATTATCGAGCGTTTTAACTGATAACGATTAGCTCAAGTCTTTGACCGTTCATCCTCAACAAGAGGACACGGAGGATTTCTGAATCCTTGAGCTATGCCGGAGTTTTACACAGGATTTTGAAACTTTTCCACGAAGTTTTCCACTCTGTCTGTGGATAACTGACGTGGCGGGTGGGACATAGATTTGAGCGTCAGATTTCCGCGAAGTAAATCTGCAAAAGAAGCGTTTTCTGAAATCGAATAGCAGTAAACTAAAAGACGATTTCACCAAGTAATTTATGTCTAGACAATTTGATCACGGCGATAGCACGCCAATTCCTCTTTCCACCCCAAGTTTTTCTCGTAATCAGTTGCCGCACAATCAACTTGCCGAGGAAGAAGTGCTTTCCTCTGTCATGCGAGAACAGAGCTTATGGGACTTAATCGCTGGGGATCTGAAGGCAGCGGATTTTTTTGACGTACGACATGCGCTGATATTTGAATGCATTGAAGGATTGGCAGTAGAAGGTCGGAAATACGGTCTCGCTGAAGTCGGTCTTCAGCTCCAAAACTTGAACAAACTGCACTTGGCTGGTGGCGTCGAATACCTTGAGCAGCTTTCTTTCTCATCCAATCTGAACCTTAGTTCGAGCATTCAGAGCTCTGTTGAAGAAATTCGCAATAAATCTTTGCTTCGCAAAGTCTTTGACGAGAGCAATCGAATCTGCACGCTGATACAAAAAAGCCTCACACGCGAAACCGACGAAGTCTTAACAGAAG
>MKWU01003488.1_pt1 | contig 20577 bp, 21 predicted proteins | sample 809101 | NCBI WGS metagenome assembly MKWU01 (sample SAMN05860141, study PRJNA318959) | sponge metagenome | host: Aplysina aerophoba | place: Slovenia: Piran, Adriatic Sea, Gulf of Piran | collected 2013-05-07
CCGGCTGCGATGCCGACCCCGACCGCGCCCATCAGCTGCATGGCGTTGAAGCGCAGCACCGAGCCGACCAGGGCGGCGCCCACCGCGAGCGCCGCGGCGAGCTGGCCGCCGGTGCCGCCGACGATGTCCTCCACCGTGTCGAGCGGATCGCCGAAGGTGGTGTCGGTGGTCGCCAGCGCGAATTCCGGCCCGGCCAGCGCGGCAGCTGCGGCGAGAGCCACGAGAGTCGCCGTCCCCAGCGCATGGCGGATTGCAGTCGCGTCCAGGCCCGGCATGCCTTTCGCCCTGCCGGTCATCGGTTGGTTACCGCGAGCGCGGTGCCATCATCCGAGGTCGAGATGCGCCGCCTGGACCTTGCCCAGGCGTCGAGGTCCTCGCGCAGGTAGCGGATCCGGCCGCCGAAGCGCAGGAACACCGGCCCTTCGCCCGATACCCGGTAGCGGTCAAGCGTGCGCGCCGAGAGGCCGAGATGGGCCGCCGCCTCGCGCGTGTTCAGATAGATCGTCCCGGTCATGCCGTTCCCCCTTCTTCACCGTCCCCGTCCGCAGCGCCGTGCCGGCTGCCGGAGCGGAAGACGGGGCGCCCACGCCCGGCCCGCGCCGGGTCGCGATCGGGGCCATCGAAGCGGAGAAGCGGGGCCGCGGGCAGGGACGATCTCGAATTTGCGAAACCGTCCACCGCAGACGCCGCCCCGGGTCGCCGCGCGACGACAGGCGGCGACCCGGGGCATGACCGGCGGGAGCGGGAGTTGACGCCCGGAGTCGTCGTTGCGCACGATCCCGTGACAAGAAAATCGCGCCGGTGTGACGCGCAGGGCAAAAAATGCCGGATCGAGGCTGCGTCAGCTCTCCGAACCGCGGCGGCGGGACGTGCCGGATTCGCTTCGAGCAGGCCGGTGCCGCGCCGCCCTCAGAGGCGGGGCCGGTGCCCGCCCGCGAGCTCGAGATAGCCGCCCTTCATGAGCCAGCGCGCCTTCCCGACCAGCCGGCGCGCCCTGGCGCGCAGGTCGCTGTCCGAGTCCAGCCCCTTCTCGGCGACCGTCTCCGCGCCGTAGACCTCCAGCGCAATCTGCGGCAGCTTCTTCTTCGCCGCCAGCCCCTCCACCGCCTTCAGCATGTCCGCGTCCCCCGACCCCCGCCCCGCCGAGGGGGTGCCCCGACCGCGATCGCCCGCGCCTCGCGCAGCCGGGCCAGGAACAGGTGTGGGTCGGCCAGAAGGTCGTGCTGCGCCAGCACCCCGTCACCGGGACCGATACCGCTGCCGGGCGCGATCGACAGCTGCATCGCCGCGCTGCCGCATTCGAGCTTGAGCACCAGGCTGCCGTCGACCAGGCGCAGACCCACGACCGACAGCCCTTCCGCCCCGCTGACTGGCGTCGCCCCGGAACCGACCGCTGCCGGCAGCATCGGCGCCACGCTCCAGAAGGGAGAGGCCGGCCCGTCCTCTGCAAAGGGGTTCTCCCAGGCATGGAGCCCGAAGCGCGCCGCGGCCAGGTCGACCGCAGTCTGCAGCCGCACCGGGAAGGGCGCCGGCTCGGGCAGGCCCGGCTGCGGCAACAGCCTGCGCCACGCCGTCCGGTAGGCCGGAATGCGCCGGAGAACTTCCCAGGCCCTCGGTCCGTCCTCGCCCCTTCCGGCCGCTTCCGGCCGCTCAGCCACCGCCGACCCGCGGTCGTCGCCCGTTGCGGCAGGAATGCGCGATGCTGCGCACCCCCGTGCAGATCCGGACGTGGTCGTCAATCCACTCGAACCGCGATTTCCCTTCCATCGCCGGACACCCAACAGGACGGCATTGCCGAGATGACCTGGTCTGCCCGCGCGGACTCGGCAGAAAACCGGGCGGGAAGGCGCCGAAACCGGCGCGACCCCGGACGCGGAACCAGCGGCTCCTCGTCGTCCGGCGGTTCAGGTAGCGGTCCGAGCAGCAGTCCGTCGTGCCCCTCCGGGAGCATGGCGCGACCAGCCGCCGCCTGCAGGAGCGCGCCCGCGAGCGCCGTACTCGGTCTCTGGAATGACATCTGCGTGCGCGCAATCCGGCGACCCTGATGAGACAGGCGATTTCACCCGGAGTACCTAGAGATTTTACTATGAGTATATTGTGTGTAATCTCATGAATATCATGAGAATATCGGGGAATCTGTGGATAATTCCACCGCAGCCGCGCTCGGCGGCGACCCGCCGGCTTCGGGAGACGCCACCGAAGAGACACGGTGCATCGGCCGGGTTGCGTTCGGTCCCGGCGCCGGTATCCGCGCGAGCGATTATTCGGCGCGGTTGCAGTCAGCGAACGCGAGTGGCGCCTGACAGTGCTTTGTTCAGTGTGTTGATCGGCATGTGTCGTTCACCGTCGTCATATCTCCAAGTTCAACGAGTTAGAATGTTGATCGGCGTTCAACAGCTGTGCCGAACAAAAGAGACCCTCCGGCGTGCCTTACCCGGCCAATATCCAGCCGACGGTCTCGTCCGGATGTGTGGTAAACTCCGCGTGGACCAGGGGTTCCGTGCAGCTCCGGGAAGTAGCGGCCCTAACCGGCGGAACAGCGCCTTCGTCGGCGTTTCCGGGGTCGCGGCTTTCAGGTCGCGGGCCGGTTCGAGACGGAAACATCCCAGGTCCTTGCCCGCACCCTCCGAACGTCATGCGACAGGTCGCGTGCTGATCGTCAACAAAAACAGGCGATCATCTCCTGCGAATCGCCGGGTTGGCTGTCCTCGCTGCGGATCCGGAGCGCGAACGCCTGCCCCCGTCCCCTGTCGCGAACGGCGATCATGAGGTCGTTGATGACGAAGATCGCCTGGCAGTCGTAGCCCAGGTTCCTCGATCCCACTGTCGCCATCCGGCACAGGGTGATGCCGACCCAGTTCCAGATTCCCTCGATCCGCTCACCGCGCACGGTGCCTGTCATCCTGCCGTCGCCGGTGTACCGCAAGCTCGTCCGGTCGCGTGTCAGTTGCCGGTCGACGACCAGCTCCCGGAATTCCATCCCGGTCGTGAGCCGCTTGCCGTCCGCGGCGGCGGCCGGCGCGGCAAGCGCCGTGCAGACGAGGCCCACGGCCACGATCCAGGGCAACAGGCGCGCGGTCAGACTGTATCGCCCGGTCAGGTCACGGAACCGTTGTCGCAGCACCGGGCCCCAAGCTGTTTGTGGCTCTGCCCTGTCGGGCGGAAGAATTCCATGCCCCGTCGATGAGAATCCGGCCGGTGTCGCCGATGGCCGGAATCCCGGCATCCTCGCGCAGCTTGACATGCGTCTCGACGATTCGGCTGCCAGTCCGTCCAACGACGGCAGCGGGACAGGGTCGATGTTGTCCGCCCGGTCGCGGGCACAGCCCAGAATTCTTTCGATGAGATTCCGATCGCGTTGCATACCTGCCCCATTGCTGTTTCAGGCGCTATCTGCGTCGCCGGTCTCACGGCGCGATGTAACGGCCACCGCGCATCCTACGGCGCTCGTCTGACAGCCGAGCATGCACGTCACGTATAGCCGCGAGATTGTGAGAAAATTGTGTGCAATTCGATCACAATAGCGTTGGATTCAGAGAAATCGTCAAAAGAATTTCCGCGGCAGACCCGCGGTTCAGGTCGCATCGGCCTGCATCCTCAACATCGCGTTGATGCCGTAAGGAATATTCCTTACGGTCGCGTGCCGTACGGAAGGAGCGCCGATCATGTCGACCATCCACGAAGTCGCCACGATGACCGCGAAGGGCCAGATCACCCTGCCCAGGTCAATCCGTCAGGCGCTGGGGGTCGATGTTGGCGCCAAGGTGGCATTCGAACTCCACGAGGACGGACAGATCGTCGTCAGCCGTGCCGACACCGAGCATGAAGATCCGGCCATCGCTGCGTTCCTCGACCTGCTCGCCGGCGATATCCAGGCCGGTCGGCATGTTGGGGCGATGCCCGACGATCTGGCACGGGACATGCTCGAACATGCGCGGCGTGAAGCGGGACCGGACGAGGACATCGACGGCGACGTCGACCTCTGATGCAGCGCCACGGATGGACGCTGCTGTTCCACGATTGCCTCATCGACCAGCTGCGCAAGCTCCACAACGCGGTCCAGCGCGCGCAACGAAGCGATCCGACGGGGTTCGCATCCACTGCGAACGTCAAGCTGTTCCACGCGCTGAGCCGGTTGATGCTGGAGGTCATCCCGCAGGACCCGACCCGGGACGAGTACCGCCAAGGCAGCACGCTCGGCCCGCGCCACCGCCATTGGCGGCGCGCCAGGATCGGCAGGCGGTTCCGATTGTTCCTCCGCTATGACGCCAGGGCGAAGGTGATCGTCTACGCGTGGGTCAACGACCAATCCTCGCGGCATTCCTCGGGGAGCAGGACCGATCCGTACACGGTCTTCGCCGGGATGCTCGCGCAGGGACATCCGCCCGATGACCGGACCTCGTTGACGAAGGCTTCAAGGCAGGACTGGCCGTCGGGGACATAACCGCCTTCAGCTTGCGTCGCCCGCGAAGGGGGGAAACGCTCCAGCGAATACTCTGCGAATGCGCCACCGGGCAGCCGCGAAGTCTTCGACCGGGCAGGCCGGGGACGCGTGTGGCGTCGGTTTTGGACAGCTCCCGCAGGAAAGAACTGCGCATCGACTCGGCCCGGCAAGCGCCGATGTCGACCGCCGCAAACGAGTGCCGCGGCCTTCGATATCCGGGTCCGGCCCGCGCTGTCGACGGCGAACCCGGAGGGGGCCATTGAAGAGCCGCGACGCGCTCGAGCGTGAAATCGAGGTCCTGGGGGAGCGCATCGCCCCTCTTGGCGCGGACGTGCTGCGCCTCGGCTCGACGGGAACGCCACCTGGCGCGGGCGCCTCCCCCGGCGTACGGCGGCAAGCGACGCGGTCGCGGGTAGCGCAACGCTAGACGTGGAATTGGCGAGCCTTTCGGGTTGGCTGGGCTTGAGCGCGCTCGAAGTGTGGACGGACCGCCGCCCGGGGCGCCCGGCACAGGCGCGCCGTGGACGCATCGAACGCTCGATTACACGATCGGCATTGCGGACAACTGAATCGTCAAGACGGGAGGCGCGGACGGGACAGTGACAGGCGTGTTCGTCGGGCCGAGCCACGAAGAGATGGGCGGCGTGCTCGAACGGACCGATCTCATCGCGAACCTGGCCGGGCGGCGATAGACCGACGAACCTATCCACGGGAGCATCGCCATCGAATGCACACCTGCTTGCCCTCATTGCTTATCCGGCGATGAAATTTCGACCGGGACTGGTTGGGCTCGGGCTGCGGCAGTCAAATGTCGCCAGAATTCCGGCCGAATGCAGCCGGAATTTGCATCTTGTAGGCGAAATAGCGGTAAAGGGCGATGAACTCGTTCCACAGCTTGCCCTCGCGGGTGCCGCGCACGACGGGCCGGAGGTCGAGCGGACGTACTTGATCGAAGTTCGTCGGGGCCGGGACCGGCAGCGGTTCGTTGACAGGCTATTGTCACCTATCGGCTTCCGAGATCAGTCCCGGAAGGACAACCTATCGAGAGATCACACCCAGCCTGTTGATCGGCGTCCAACAGCCTTCCCGAACAACACCCGGGGGGATCGGCCTCTCGGCCGGAAGCCGGCGCGGCACACGAGCTGCGCGATGCCGGAACCGCGCCGGCCGCCGGTAAAGCACATTTGACGTGCCTGCCGACCCCAATCCTCGTGACGCCACTCAACACGCCAGCCCAATGGTTCTTTCCGCAGCTCGCTGCCATTCAACCTGGTCCCCGCGGAAGAAGCGGCTGCGGTCGGCGTCCGGTAGAGCCTCCAGAAGCCGGTGCGTCTCTCGATACCCGGTCTCGATCAACGACAGACCCGCGCGGATATCCATCATGCCGATCGGCTCCAGGTCGGATCGGATCAGGAAATCGGCCTCGACCCGATTCTTCTCGACCCGTTCGATCGCCCCGACCATGAGCGCCTTCAGAAAGGTCTCGCCAAAGCTCGGAAACCGGTACCGGCGGCCCTTCAGCCGGAAGAACGTGAGCAGGCTATCCACGAATCCGAGGTTCGAGGGAAAGTTGTAGCGAGTCTCGTCGATGCCTGTGTCGGTGACGTCCACGGCGATTATGGCGCTCCCCGGAGGCAGGAGCCTGCGCATCGCGTCGACCGGAAGGTTGTTCACCAGGCCGCCGTCGAAGTGCAGGTCCCCTTCTTCGGCGACGGGCGAAAGGATGCCGGGAATGGCCACGCTGGAACGTATGCTTCTCCACAGATCCCCCTGCCGCCAGATGGTTTCCCGGTTCTGGTTCAGGTTGCAACTCACGCAGAAGAACGGGATTTGAAGATCCTCGATGCGCCGATCGCCGAAGCTGGCCACCAGGCTGTCTGTCGGGCGCTTGTCGCTGAAGATCGACACCTTGGGCATGGTGAAGTTGCGCAGCGCCATATGGTCTGCGTTCGCCATGGCGGCATCGTGCACGATGCGGCGGTACTCGTCATAGACCGGAGCCTCGGCATAGCACGCGGCAACGAACGCCCCGCTGCTGGCTCCCCCGATGGCGTCTATGGGAATTCGGGCCTCCTGCAGCGCGCGCAGCGCGCCGAGATGAAACCAGCCTCGGGCTCCGCCGCCCGACAGGACCACGCCCACCGCTTCGCCGCGAACAAACCGGGCCACCCGGTTGTAGTCCGACAGGTTGTCGAGCTCCACGTGATGGACGAGGTCGAAGGCGTCGTCTTCCAACCAGGGCCGGGCGCGCCTGGGGGCACCGGGCCGACGGACGAGCAGCATCTCCCGCCGCACAGTGTAGGAGAAGACACGCGGAAACTGCTCCTCCCATTGCCGGCGGCAATTCTCCGGGGAGGACTCTGCGTCCACCAGCCACACGACCGCATCGAAGAAGCGCTCGTAGAAGAGTCCCAGACGGGGATCCGACAACTCCGTGTCGAAGACGAGGCAGGTCAGGTCCAGGCTCAAATACTCAATGAGGTCGAGGAAGAACGTCGCTTCGTCGCCGAACTGCGTCACGAGGTCGTCCGAGGACACCAGCCAGGATCCCATCATCGACGAGAGACCGTCCCCGAACCGCCCCAAGAACGCCTCGATCGTCGGAGTGCTCTCGGTTCGGACCAGCGCGATCTTCTTGAGTTGTTCGTTCTTGGTGACGAACTTCTGGATGTGTTGCGTGTGGCGCCGGACCAGAAGCCGGGCGAGGTCGAGCAGGATCGAGGGATGTTCCCGATGGAGTAGGGCGAAGTCGTCCTTGGACAGCCGAAGCAGCTTGCTGTCGGTCAACGCCTTGATGGTCAGGTCTCGCGGGTCGCCGGATATGAGGCCGTTCTCGCCGACCGTCTCCGCAGGACCGATGACCGAGACGACAATCTCCTCGTGCCGCTCGTTCCTGGCGACAGTGGCGAGGCGTCCCTGCAACATGACATACAGGGCATCCGACGGGTCGCTTTCGCGAAAGAGCACCTCCCCTTTCGCAAGGCTTCTCCCGCTCATGCGGGCTTGCCAGTAGGCGCGGCCCTCCTCGTCCAGAGAGGGGAACAGGTGACGCAGCCCTCTCAAGCCGACTTCCCGCAACGATTCATCTTCCTGTGACATGCTTCACCCGTCGGGCCTCGATTCCCGAACGGCCGAACGCTCGGCCGGCATCAGTGCGTTGCACGGCTTGCCTGCGGCTCGTCACTTCCGGTTCCGGCTGTAGCGTTCTCAAGCGGATCCGGCGCCCGTGTGTCCACGCCGAGAGGAAATCAAAGACCGCGTCGATCTTCGACAGCCGCGCCAGGAGACAGACCCACGGTCGGATGAACCACCTCACGCCCTGGCGCGCCCATATCGGCTCGGCCGCTTGCCGCCGCCGCGCGGGGTCTCCCGGCCGGAAGGGAGCGGCGCTCGAAGAAGAGACGAAAATCTCCATGAGCGTGACAGGGTCTGTCAGCAGAAGCCCGGAACGATCGGGGCTACTCCGGCGAGGGTAGCGAGATCGCATCCGAACTGGAACTGGCGGACCAAGCCGTTCGATCGCCGCTGGCATCCGAAGCAATGGCTCTGCCGATCGTTGTCCCTTCGAAGGACGGCCCGCATCGCCTCCCGGTCCGGCAGGACGATCCTTCCGCCGATTGCCTGATAGTGTATATGCACTGGACAGCCCATTTCGGAACGTCACGATCCGTTGCTCACACTGCGCAATTCTTGGTTGCGGGGAACTCGCAATCGGGAGACGACGATAAGACAGACTTGGGTTCCAATCACCGCATAGCGCATTGACTATGAGTGAATAATGTAGTCGAAGAAAAAATTAGTGAGTATTTCGGGGATATTGTCAATCGGCATTCAAAGTTGACCCGATAATGTCGAATTCCGACACGCGCTACGGTCCAAATTGATCGATGCCATTCAGTCCTGGCGCTTCCGCGTTTTGACAAGACGGCCGGAGAACATTAATGCAACTTCCGAATTGGGCGAGCGCGAGCACGTCAATCGATGGTGCGGTTATCGCGGTATTTGATGGACTCTGGGTCCTGCACCGGGGAGAGCCTGGACGGGGTGTCGCGAGGCCGTCGGCGCGTCAAGCGGCTGCGCCGCTCCTTCGCTCCGCTACGGCCCTTCGGGTGACCCGCCGCCGTGTTCGAGCTCCTGCGCCTGCTCACGCTGAACGCGGGGCGGGTCTCGACCTACGATTCGCTGATCCGTTGCTGGTCGGACGAGTAGCGGGCATAGAGCGCACAGGGCAGGGTCATGGTCTCCGGTCTCCTATCGTTCGTCGGCCTCCCCGGCCGGCGCGTTGTCGTTGGCGGCTTCCGGCCGGGCGAAGTGCTCGCGCGCGATCTGCCGGCCGAGCAGCCGGGCGAGCCGCAGCACCGCGTCCTCGATCCGGGCTTCCGGGCCGGAGCCTGCCCCGGCCCCCGAGCCGGGGTTGTCGTTCGCGGCGGGGCCGTGGGCATGCCCCGGTTCGCGCCCGTTTCCGTTTCGCCGCATCGCCTCCGCCTTCCCGGTATCCGTGACCCTGGAAGGCCGATTTGAACATGCGAACGGGCGATGTCAAACGCTCGGGCAAGGGGATTTCCTGCATGGAATCAGCCAGTTGCACCCTACAGGCACCGTCAGGCGCCGCATGCGCCGCCTGTGGCATGATCGAAAAAATTTCGCATCCGCCGCCGATCATGCCGGCTGATACCGCCTGACGTCGATCTGGTCGGCGCGCGCGCGCATCTGCGTCGCGTCGTGCCACGCCTGCATCCGCAGCAGCAGGTCCATGCTGAGGCCGAACGCCTTCTCGACCCGCAGCGCCATCTCGGGCGACAGCGAGGCGTTGCCGTTCACCAGGTCGGAGAGCGTCGCGCGGCGCACGCCGAGAATCCGCGCCGCCGCCGCCACGCTCAACCCCAGCTCCTCAAGGGCTTCGATCCGGATGAAGGTTCCGGGATGCGGGGGAGTCATCCCCATCTTGATGCCGCCGCTGGTCATCAGTGGTAGTCCTCCAGGTTCACGCGCTCGATCCCGCCGTCCCGCTCCTCGAAGACGATCCGCCAATTGCCCGACACCGAAACGCTCCACTCGTTGCGGCGCGCGCCGGACAGGCGGTGGACCCGCCATCCGGGCGCCGCGTCGCGGATGAAGCCCTCCATGGTCTCGGCCATGGCGAGCGCGGCCAGGATGCCGCGCACACGGTCCGCGAGGTCCTGTTTCAGCAGCCGGGACGAGTCGGTCTCGAAGAGCTGGCGCAGGCCCCGGTGGCGAAACGAACGGACGATCATGGCGTGCATGTGTACGGCAATACCGTGCACAATGCAAGCGCCCCTCCGGCCGTCCATATCGGAAAAATCGGGACTCCCGGCGCCTTGCGGCGCCTGGAGGATGATCCCGCCTGTTCGGCCCTTGTTCCCTGCCTGCTGAGCGCATATCTGGCCTGCATGGACTCGCACGAATCCCGCATTCCCGCCTCAGGCGGCAAGCTGCCGCGATGGTAGCCACGATCGGCAAGATCGCCTCGCCGGCGCAGGGCGTGGGCTATTTCGAGAAGGACGGCTACTACGCCAGGGACGACGGGGCGCACCGCGAGGCGAGCGCCTGGGCGAGCAAGGGCGCGGAGGCGCTCGGCCTCGCCGGCCCGGTCGATCCGGAGGCGTTCCGCCGGGTGCTGGAGGGCGAGGTTCCGGGCGGGCGGCGGCTCGGGCGCATGGAATCCGACGGGACCGTCAGGCACCGGCCGGGCCGCGACGTGACGCTGAGCGCGCCGAAGTCGGTCTCGCTGATGGCGATGGTGGGCGGCGACGGGAGGATCGTCGAGGCGCACGACAAGGCGGTGACGGCGACGCTCGGCTGGATCGAGGCGAACGCCGTCGAGACCCGGATGCGCGACAGGGCGACCGGGGCGATGGTCCGGGCCGGGGACCAGAAAACGGTGGCGGCCACCTTCCGCCATGACACGTCAAGGAACCTGGATCCCCAGCTTCAGGGCAGGCATAGCGGCGTCGGTTGACGATTGTCATCGTCCCACCGCACTCGGCGCAGCGCAGGATGCCGGTAAGGGGCTGTGGAGTGTTGGAAGCGGTGTTTCCCCTGCGGTCCTGGCCGGCCTGTCGGCGGGTTTGAACGCGTTGCCAGGTCTCTTCGTCGACGATGCGAAGTTCCGGAACGTCCGCGATCACCCAGTCCGACGGCGGCAGGGGGCGGGCTTGGCGCTTGCCCGTATCGGGATCGCGGATGAAGCGCTGGCGCCCGTAGACGAGCCTGCCACGGTAGAGCTCGTTGTTGAAAATGCCGTTGCGCCGGGTGCGGTTACCGAGCGAGCGAGGTCGCCATGTCGGCGGCGCGGCGGTCGGAGCGGGCTTCGAGGTTTTTCCGCACGGTTCTGAGATCGGCTTCGTTGCGGGCTTCGTCCCAGGCCGCCGCGATGGCTTCCGCGACGGGGCATCACCCGCCGGGTAGTGCGTGACCGGATGCCTCCCCGCCTTATCGAATGCCCTACCGTCCCGGGGACGCGGGCCCGACGGATCGCGCAGGCGCGGCCCAGGCGCGCCGGAGGAGCCGCGGCCGGCTGCGGAGGCTTCGGATTTGTAGGAAATAGCCTGTAGTAGAAGGAGTGCACAGAACTACATAGCCTATTGAAACTATGGGCTTTTCCATTATCTCCGCCGTGGGACGTTGATAGCTTGTTGGGAAACTGCGGACAGAGTCGCTGGGGAGAGTTTGTTGGATCGTGTCGGCGCAGGAACACGCTGGGCAAGACTGGGGCATACATTGCGCGGCCTGCCTGCTGCGGCGCATTGGCTGACCGGCGCCGGGAGGCCAAGGTATCCGGGTGTCCACGTCTTGCGGCATCGCGGTGCGAGCCGGGAACGGACGAGGCTGCGGAGGGACGTGGATGCCCGGATCAAGTCCGGGCATGACGAGGGGGGGCGCGGCATGACGACGAAGGGGCGGCGCCGGGGGATTCGCGGTTTTCTTCGGACGCTGTTCCGCGTCGCGGTCCCGCTGTCGGCGACCGCAATCATCGCGGCCGCCTGCGGAGGGGGCGGGTCGAGCGCGGTCCCGGTGTTGGGTCGGCCGATGCCGCCGCCGTGCGTGCAGACCCACGACCGCGGCTGCCTGCCTGAGTCCGAGTACGAGGCGCTGGCGGCCGCCATCGCCGGCGACCATGCGGACACGGCGAGCTTCGAGAACCAGTGGGGCCTGGAGGCGGTCGGCTCCGACCGGGCCTACGCCAATCTCGAGCTGCGGCTGGGCCCCGACGCGAAGCCAGGCGAGGGCGTCATCGTCGGCGTTCTGGATACCGGCATCGACCGCTCGCACTTCGCGTTCCGGAACACGAAGGTCTCCGAGCGGATCCTCGCAGACGCGAGGGACGAGGACGGGAGTAAATTCTCGCACGGCACGGCGGTGGCCAGCATCGTCGCCGGGCAGGAGCGACCGGACTTCGCCCCCGACGCATCGGGCATCGCATGGGGCGCCGATCTCGCCGTCTTCGCGATCCCGCTGGGCTCCAGCGACGGGACCTACAAGCCGGTCGCGATCGGCCGCCTGGGTGCGACCGCGGAATATTTTACCGATATCTTCAAGGACATACTCGCCTGGCGCGACGGGTCGGGCCGCATCGATTTCCTGAACCTGAGCCTAGGCGTCCAGGGAGTCGTCGAGAGATACGGCGAACAGGATCTTCGCGAGCCCATGAAACCGCTGGTCGCCGTCATGGCCCAGCAGGGCTCGGACGAAAAGCTCGTCTTCGTCTGGGCCGCGGGAAACAGCCACGGCAACATGTGCGACCCGGCGCTGGCCGAGTGCGTCGACGGCGCGGTGGAGGCGAGCTCGGTCGGCCTGCTGCCGGGTCTTGCCGCGCGCTTTTCGGAACTGAAACCCCAGACGGTCGCCGTCGTCGCCATCGGCCGGGACGGCGGGATTACCGGCTTCTCCAACCGGTGCGGCATCGCGCAAGACTACTGCCTGGCGGCGCCGGGCGAGGAGGTCAAGCTGGCCTATTTCGGTCCGTATCGGGGGACCGATGGGGTCCGGAGCTCCGCCCGCGCATCTGGCACGTCCTACGCGGCGCCCATGGTCACCGGCGGTCTCGCGCTGATGAAGCAGCTGTTCCGCGGCCAGCTCTCCAACACCGACCTGGTTGCGCGCCTTCTGCAAACGGCGGACCGGAGCGGCGTCTATGCCGATGCGGCGGTCTACGGGCGGGGGCTGATGGATCTGGGTGCCGCGACCTCGCCGGTGGGCGATCCCGTGGTCGTCGCCGGCCTCGATGCCGGCGGCCCGGGCGCGCTGTTGCGCAAAACCGGCCTCCGGCTCGGCGCCGCGTTCGGCGACGGTCCGCTCGCGTCGCTCGGAAACCGCGAGATCGCGGCGTTCGACTCGCTCGGCGCGCCCTTCTGGTACAAGCTCGGCGGCTTGTCGACGGCGGATTCGGGCCCGTCGTTGTCGGAGCGGCTTCCGGGGGTCCGGCCGGTGTGGGCGGCGGGGCCGGGCCGGTCGTGGCCGGAGCGGCTGCGGGAGTCCCGGCGGATCTCGGCGGCGGGGCCGGCCGCCTCGCCGGCGGACGCGCTCCGCATCCCCCTCCTGGGCGCGCCCGCCGACGCCGGCGGCGCGCCGACGCTGCATCTGACACAATCCGGGGCGTCGGCGGAAGCCAACGCCAGCCACTTCGCGCTCGCCGGGGACGGCCTGATGGTGAGCGTTCCGGTGGCGGTCGGGCTCACCGCCAGCGCGCTCACCACCGAAGGCATGGACGGGCGGACTCCCGCGACCGGCGCCGCGCTCGCCTGGCGCGCGCCCGGCTCCGCGTTCGGCCTTCGCGCCGGCTGGCTGGGCGAACGCCGCACCCTGCTCGGCACCGTGCCCGAGGGCGCCTTCGGGAGCCTCAAGGGCAGCGCGGTCTTCGCCGGGGTCGAGTCCGGCATCGATCTGGGCCGGTGGCGGGTCGGCGCCAACGCGGAGATGGGCGCGATCCGCGCCCGCGCCGGGGGCGGCGTGCTGGAGGGGTTCTCGCCGCTGCTGACCAGCGCCTTCGCGGTTCACGCCACCCGGCCGACGCCCGGCGGCGGCGCGTTCCGCGTCTCGCTGTCGCAGCCGCTCCGCGTCGAAGACGGACACGTGCGCCTTGCCATTCCCACCGGGCGGACCAAGGCGGGCCGGGTGGTTCGCGAGCGGGTCGCCGTGGACGTCGCGCCCAAAGGGCGGCAAATCGACCTGGCGCTGCACTGGCACCGGCCGGCGCAAATCGGCGAGCTCCGCCTCGGCGCCATCCTCTCCCGCCACCCCGGCCACCGCGCCGCCGCCAACGCCGAGGCGGTCCTGCTGTCGGGCTGGCACGTCTCGTTCTGAGGGAGGGGTGGGCGCGCCGTGACGCAAGACAAGGACACCTTATGCGACATCCCACGGTGCGGATTCCGACGCACTTGACCGTGGATTCTGATTCTATTTGACCGTGATTCCGACGGTATTTGACCGTCGCGGCTGGCGCGTCGTTTCTCCCGGTTTGGGTGGGGCTCCTCCATCGTTGATTGCAGTCGCTGGCCGGAGGCCAGCCGGGTTCCGAGCGTAAGCGAGGCCGTTTCGGGAAGCAAAGGCCATGAGGGCGCGGCGGCAAGCTCCTCGATGTAGCATGCCGCCGCGCGCCCCGGATCTTGCCGTCCGGTCCGGCGCCGCAGGCGCCCATGGACCCCGGCCGTCAGGCCGGGGCTCCCTCGGTGTCGCTGCCGTCGAGCGGCGGCGGGCTGTTTCGTTTTCTCTCGGACTCTCCCTTGAGGTCGATGCGATAGGCGTTGTGGACGATGCGGTCGAGGATGGCGTCTGCGATCGTGGGCTCGCCGACGATCTTGTCCCAGCGCTCGACGGGGATCGGCGACCGTGTCCGATGCGTCGTTCACGCGCTACGGGTTCTGGGGCCAGTACGGGTATGCGGCGGCGGAGATCGGCGCGGGCGACCTGACGTCCGAGGCCGACGGGCTGCGGTGGAACGGCACGTTCAAGGCGGCGCACACCTGGGCGGCGGGCGAGGCGTCGGGGACGAACCCCGCGGGCACGGGGAGCGCGATCTGGCGAGGCATCGCCGAGGCGGCGCGGACCGCCGACTTCGAGCCTCTCATGGGGAGCGCCGAGCTGCGCATCGCGGATCTCACGCGGCCGCGTGTCGATGCCGACATCGACCTCGACGACGGCGGCGCCGGGATAGCGCTGCGATGGACCGGCATGGAGCCGGCCAACGGCGCCTTCGGCAAGGGCACGGCCGGCGCCGACCGCATCGACGGGCGGTTCCACGGCCCCGGCCACGAGGAGGCCTGGGGCACCTTCGATACCGGGGCTTATGTCGGCGCGTTCGGCGCCAAGCGGGAGTAGCCGGGCGGCGGCCGCGCGTGTGCCGGTGCGCCCCGTCTGCCCGGCCCTGAAGCCGGAACCCGGTGGCAGAGAGCCGACCATGAGACCCGCCATCCTCCTCGCCTGCGCCGGCCTGCTGGCCCTCTCCGCCTGCGGCGGCGGATCGTCCCCGTCCGGCGCCCCGCAGATCGTGCAGGCGCTCGCTGGCCTGGCGCCGCCCGCCGAGACGCCCGAGGATCAGTTCGCGCGCGCGCCTGGCATCCTGGCGCGCTCCGACTCCCTGATCCTATCCACCTACTACGCGGCGACGGACTCTCCCCGGGTTCCCGCGTTCCGCCTCCTGTCGGAATGCAGCGGAGCGCAGTGCACGGTGACCAATTCGATCACCGGACAGAGCCAGGTGGTGCGGATCTCCGATATCGAGCTGGCGCCCGATGGCACCGAGACCCTCGGCACCAGGCACGGCGTCACGCTGGGGGCGACGGCGACAGTGGTCATGGGTCAGGACGTGACCGCGTTCGGGGCATGGATGGATCACAGCGGGTTCTCGGTCCAGACGGCCAGCCAGACGGTCGGAGACATCGCCGTCGATACCCGGAACGGGTTAGTCGGCGGCATTCTCACCGGCGCCCGGCCGACCGGCAGCGCGACCTGGCGCGGCCTCATGGTCGGAAGGCCCGCCACCGGGGAGGACCGGCACGATCGCCTGCTGGGCGACGCGGTCCTCAGCTACGACATCGACGCTGGCGCGCTCGACGCCGCCTTCACCGGCATCGTGAACATCGACCGCAACGCCGCGCACTCGACAACGGCCGTGACGTTCGCCGACATCCCGGTCGGCCCGGAGAGGACGTTCGCGGCCGGCGAGGCGGGCGACCGCATCGAGGGCGGCTTCTACGGTCCGGGGCACGCGGAGACGGCGGGCGTGTTCGAGCGGTCGAACATCGTCGGCGCCTTCGGAGCCAAGAGGCAATAGCGGCGGAGGATGCGGGCGGAATAGGCGAGCCGAAACAATGCCTGGACTGAACACACTGTACAGATACGCTGCGCTCCTTGCCCTGGTGTTCGGCCTTTCCGCTTGCGGCAGCGGTTTCGCCGATGGCACGAAGAGCCACAGCGCCGCGACCGTCCCCGACCGATTGCTCCACCTGCGCGCGAGCATCGACAATCTCGATGCGGCGATCGTCCGCCTCCTTGCGGAGCGCTTCAGGGTGACTCGCGACGTAGCCCTCCTCAAGGCCGAACGGGCGCTGCCGCCGTCCGATCCGCAGCGCGAGGCGCGCCAGATCGCGCGCCTGCGCGGGCTGGCCGCCGAGGCCGGGCTGGACCCGGACCTTGCCGAGCGGTTTCACGCGTTCGTCGTTGCCGAAGTCATACGAAATCACGAGGCCGCCGCGGCGTCGAGGGCAGCGGTGCGGTGAGGCGCGGCGATACTCGCGCGGACGGCTCCCCTACCTCCGCCCGGCGAAACTCGCGGTGAGATCGGTCCGTTCCAGCACACCGCCCATCCCTTCGTGGTTCGGCCCGGCGAACACGCCCGTCACCGTGCCCTCCGCGCCTCCCGTCCGGACGAACCGGTTGCCGGCGATGCCGATCGTGTAGTCGAGGGTTCGATGGGTCCACGGCGCGCCCGTGCCGGGCGCCCCGGGCGCGCCGGTCCACACTTCGAGCGCGCTGAAGCCGAGCGAGCCCGAGAGGCTCGCCAACTCGACGTCGAGCGTCGCGCCGCCGGCGATCGCGCCCCCTTCGGTGTCGAACTCCCCCATCAGATGCGTCGAGGTGCCGGTCCACGGACCGAGATCGGCGATGACCTCCTCGCGCGTGCCGATCGTGCGTACGACCGTGTGGGAAGCGACGAGCACGTCGCGGTCGATCGGAAACAGCACCGCGCCCGGGTTCAGCCGAAGGCGGGGTCCGAGGGCGGAGTCCGGGTAGCGCTGCGGGTCCGGGTGGCCCAGCAATCCGAGGCCGTGGACGAGTTCGTGCGCGATGACGTGGACGAGGCGGTCCACCGCCTCCTGCCGGGCCTGCGCCGTTGGCGCCGCGGCGATCGCGTCGTAGGTCTTCTCTCGGTTCACGCGGATGTAGGAGTAGGTTATCCGGCCGTCTTCCGGACCCCCTTCGGCGATCGCGCCGACATCGGGGGGAAGGTGCCCGTAAGCGATGGGGATCTCGCCCGGCGCGGTCGCGTCCAGCCCGGCTTCGAATGCGGGTCCGGGCTCGGAGCTGAAACCGATACGGTGCTCGGGCGGCAGCGCGCTATTGAGGATCTGGATCGCCCGCGCGACATACGGGACCAGCGTGGACCGGGCGTTCGGCGCGAGCGATACGAATGGCTTGTGGAGCGGACGGGCCATCGTGATCTGCGGACGGAGCTGGCTTGCCCCGTCCAGGAATTCCACGATGTCCCCCGCCTGCGCCGCGTCCCGCACGGCGCCGTGCCGTACGATCACCCCCGCGTGCACGGTGCGCCCGTCGAGCCGCGCCGCCGCCACGGCGACCGGGGCTCCCACGAGGTACGTGCCCGCGCGCGCGATGATCGGTGCCTGTCGGGCGTCGCCATAGCCGAGTCCGGCGAGTTCGATCGCGCCCGCGCGCGGCGCGCCGGGCGGGTCTCGGGGGACGCGGGGCGTTTCGCCGGTCCTGTCGGCCACGCCTCCGCCGCCGCAGGCGGCGACCGCGGTCGCGAGGAGGGCCGCCAGCAGCGTGGCGGGAACGGGGTTCATTGCGGTTCTCCCTCGCAATTTGTTCGTATGTTGGCGATCACTTAGAAGCGCGGATATTTGATCATCATCCGCGCTTTTGGATGATCACCGACATTTACGGACAATCGGCGAATTGCGGTTGTCCAGAAGGCGTGGCCGCTGCCCCTTCCCGCCGCAAGTCCGGTGTCGCCGGCTGCCCCCGTCCAGCAGCCGAGCCGGTCGCAGGCGCAAGGGCCCTTCCGGGTGGCGGACTTGCCGAGGACCGCCGTGGCTTCGCATGACGCCTCGCGGAACCCCGGGCACGGCTCGCGGCCAGAGTGGCTCGCAACGCCTTTCCGCCCGCCGGACCGTGATCGGCGGTCCCCATCGACGTTTGCCTGACACTCTCCACCGGACCAGGCTTTTGAGCATGATGCCGTGCTCGGGCGGGATATTGCCGTTGGCGGCCTCGCGGCGCGTCGCGTCGAGCTTGTTCGCTGGCTCCGACCGCTGCGAGGCCAGAGAATCATGACGCATCCGGTGCCGTCGAAGAAGCCCCCCATGACCGGATAGGGGATGAAGCGAAAATGACTCGCGAGGCGGAAATGCCCGATCGCGAGGAAAAGCAGGCCCACAAGGAAACACGAGGCGACAAGCATGGCCACATTTGTCGCAAATGCCGCCTCGCCGGTAACGCCAGCCGCGACGGCGGCGCTCACCGTGCCCGGCACGATTGCGGGCAGTTCCTGCGGGAAGGTCACAATCCGCGAATAGCCGCTCGAAACGACGACGATCAGTCGAGAGACCACCGCCCCGAACGGCATCATGCTGGCGCCCTGCACTGCGAACGGCAGCATAGGACCGTTGAACATGATGGTTGCAAGAGCCAGAGCATGAACAACGATCATTGCGACTATCAATTTGCTGCCGGTGAGCACGAAAATCATTTTTGCGCGACAGCAGATCGATCAGCAATTCAGACAACCGATTCGCCGGCATTCAGGTCTATCCGCCCCGGCCCAATTTCGGTTCCAGAATTTCCTCGTCCAGCTGCGGTGGCTCGTCGGCCGGAACGGGTGCCGGTCGGGAAAGCCGGGCGGGAGACTGATTACGCCCGGCCTTCCCCGTCGGCCTTCCCTGGTGTGGGGGCGCGGCCGATTCCCTTACCTGCCCCACAGGCTCCGCAGACAGGGCTGTGCTTGCCGGCGCCATGTTCGACTTCTGGAAGCGCATCCGGCTGCTCGCAATCCGGTGACAATGGTGAAACGGACCGGTATTCCGATCATTTCATAGCCCAATGACTATGAGTAAGTTGTGTGATAAACGACCAAAACAGTGTGCGTTTCGGAGATACCGCGACACTCACAGGATCCGCTCATTGGGTGCGCCCGGCCGGCGCCAAAACCAACGGTCGGCACCGGATGTCAGGGCTTTCGGCAAGCCGATCCAGCCCGCGCCATCGACCACGATCGGGGAGGGTCACTTGAAGAGCCGTGACGAGCTGGAGAGCGAGGTCGAGGTCCTGGGGGAGCGCATCTCCACATTGAGCGCGGCCGTGCTGCGCCTCGGCTCGAGCCTCGATCTGGCCACCGTGCTGCAGGAGGCCGCCGACAGCGCCCGCGCGCTCACCGGCGCGCGCTACAGCCTCATCGTCACCATCGACGAGGCGGGCGAGGCGCGCGAGTTCGTCACCTCGGGCCTCACCCCCGACGAGCACCGCGAGCTCGCCGAGTGGCCCGACGGTCCCCGGCTGTTCGCCTACCTGCGCGACCTGCCGGGACCGCTCAGGCTCGACGATCTGTCCGACTACGTCCGCAGCCTCGGCTTCTCCGACGAGCTGGTCCGCACGAAGACGATGCACGGCACGCCCATGCGCCACCGCGGCGTGCAAGTCGGCAACTTCTTCCTCGGCGGGAAGGAGGACGCGCCCGACTTCACCGCCGCAGACGACGAGATGCTGGAGCTGTTCGCCTCGCAGGCGGCGGCTGCGATCGTCAATGCGCGTACCCACCAGCAGGAGCAGCGCGCACGGGCCGACCTCGAGGTCCTGATCGAGACCACCCCGGTCGGCGTCATGGTCGTCGACGCCGGCACCGGGCTGCCGGTGTCGTCCAACCGGGAGGCGCTCCGGCTCATCGAGCCCCTGCGCGAACCGGACCGCCCCGACGAGGCTCTGCCGGAGGACGTGACCTGCCGGTTCGGCGACGGGCGCGAGGTCGCCCTCCGCGAGTTCGCGCTGGCAGACGAAATCAGGAAGGCCGGCACGGTGCGCGCCGAGGAGATCGTGCTCTCGGCGCCCGGCGGGCGGAGCGTCTCGATGCTGGTCAACGCGACGCCGATCCAGGGCGAGGACAGCGCGGTGACCTCCGTGGTGGTCACCATGCAGGACCTGGCGCCGCTGGAGGAGCTGGACCGCCTGCGGGCGGAGTTCCTCGGCATGGTGAGCCACGAGCTGCGCACCCCGCTCGCCGCCATCAAGGGCTCGACCGCCACCGTGCTGGGCGCCTCGCCGGCGCTCGACCCGGCCGAGCTGCACCAGTTCTTCCGGGTCGTCGACGAGCAGGCCGACCAGATGCGGGGCCTGATCGGCGACCTGCTGGACGCGGGCCGGATCGAGGCCGGCACGCTGTCGGTCTCGCCTGTGCCCACGGAGGTGGCCGAGCTGGTGGAGCAGGCGAGGAACGCGTTCCAGAACGGCGGCGCCACGCACGCGGTGCTGGTCGACCTGCCCGAGGACCTGCCCCGGGTGATGGCCGACGGCCCGCGCATCGTGCAGGTGCTGAACAACCTGCTGTCCAACGCCGCACGGCACTCGCCCGGCTCCGCGCCGATCCGGGTCGCCGCGGTGCGCGACGACCCGCACGTCTCGGTCTCGGTCTCGGACCAGGGCAGGGGGATGCCGGCGGAGCAGCTGCCGCGCCTGTTCCGCAATTACACCGGCGGCGGCGACAACGACGCGAGGCCCGGCCTGCGGGGGTCGGGCCTCGGGCTCGCCATCTGCAAGGGCCTGGTCGAGGCCCATGGCGGGCGCATCCGGGCCGAGAGCGGCGGGCCGGGCCAGTGAGCGGGCGCACGCTTTCAGCGGCGATCTGGGGCTGATCGGCTCGGATTAATCGAGGTTTTGGGGAGGGT
>MKWU01003489.1_pt1 | contig 20566 bp, 13 predicted proteins | sample 809101 | NCBI WGS metagenome assembly MKWU01 (sample SAMN05860141, study PRJNA318959) | sponge metagenome | host: Aplysina aerophoba | place: Slovenia: Piran, Adriatic Sea, Gulf of Piran | collected 2013-05-07
AACTCGGCCTTTATGTTTTTCACGAGACACGAGACACGAAACACGGACTTTACCGCCGCCCCCGCCGCAATATAACGACTTCGCTGTGCATGTTGACGGGACCATTCCGGGATATTCTGGTTTTTTTTTCCGACGGATAACGATTTTTCTTCCCACTATTTCCCGGCATTTCCCGCTATTCTTCGGCCCCCCGGAGCCGGTGTCTGCGCGCCGTCCGCCGAAGTTCCCGCCGCCCTCTGGGCTCCTTGGGCTGCGACCAACGCAAGAGGAACCCATGCTGAGAAAGGGGAACGTTCTGTATTGCCTCGACAGCAGTTTCTGCCGCGTGCAAGCGGCTCGTCCGGAGCTGCCTGCATGGCTTCTGACGAGAACCGTCTTCCCGTGGCCTACAATGGCTTCCGTGTCCGTGACGGGACTCGTCCTGCTCCTCTTGGTGCTGCCGTCGGCCGCTTCACCTGCCGACGCCGCCTTCCGCAAGGTCTCCTTCGACACGAGCGACGGCGGCAAAATCCACGCCAACCTCTATGGCGGGGGGGCGCATGGGGTCGTGCTGGCCCACGGAGCCGTCTTCGACAAAGAGAGCTGGGACGAGCAGGCAACGCGTCTGGTGCGAGCCGGCCTGCGAGTTCTGGCGATCGATTTCCGGGGCTACGGCGATTCCAAGCCGGGCAGCCTGAGGCGGGCTCTTTACCTCGACATCCTCGGCGCGGTCGAGTACCTCGAGGAGACGGGCTGTGAACGTGTCTCGGTTGTCGGCGGCAGCATGGGCGGAGGCGCCGCGGCAAGAGCCGCCGCCGAGGCCGAACCCGGCTCCATCGACCGGCTCGTCCTGCTGGCGCACTCGCCCATCGACGATCCCGCCGCGATGCGAGGCGACAAGCTCTTCATCACCACCAAAGGAGACCATCTTCCGGCACGCCGCCGGCAATTCGATCAAGCGAGCGAGCCCAAGAAATGGGTCGTCCTTGACGGCTCCTCCCACGCGCAGCACATCTTCAAGACCCCGCAAGCCAAAGAGTTGATGGAGCGCATCCTCGATTGGCTTACTGACCAGCACTGAGGACGGCCATGACAACCCACCGCCCGACACGCCGCGACTTTCTTTCTTCCACAGCCCTTGCCGGCTTGGCTCTTCCCTCGTGCGGCGGCCCGCAAGCGCCGGCTTTCTCGTTGTCTCTGTTTCAGGCCGACGTCACGCCGCCGGCCGCCGGTCACCCCCTGCTGGCCTACCGCGTTTCGCGCTCGATTGTCGACCCGCTGTTCGCGCATGGCTTTGTCCTGCACGGCCCCGAACAGCCCATGGTTCTCTGTGCCGTCGACTGGTGTGAAATCCGTAATGAGTCCTACGAAGGCTGGCGCGAGAAACTCGCCGCGGCCGCCGGCACGGCCAAGGAGCGTGTGCTGGTCACCTGCCTTCACCAACACGACGCTCCTTACACGGACCGCGTCGCGCAGAGCTATTTCGAGAAGCACGATTTGCCCGGTGCGCTCTGCGACGTCGAATTCGAAGACCGCATGATCGAGCGCGTCGCCACTTCCGTTCGCGAAAGCCTCGCCGACCGGCGGCCGATCGACCGCATCGGACTCGGTCAAGCCAAGGCCGATCGACTCGCCTCGAGCCGCCGCTACGTCACCGCGGAAGGCCCGGTTTCGTGGGGCCGCGGCAGCACGACCCGCGATCCGGCCGTCCGCGCGCTGCCTGAAGGCCTCGTCGACCCCTATGTGAAGACCATCAGCTTCTGGTCCGGTGAGGAAGCCGTGGCGGCGCTCAGTTGCTATGCGACGCATCCGATGAGCTATTACGGCGACGGCGACATCTCGGCGGACTTCGTCGGCATGGCCCGCCGCCGCCGGCAGCAGGACACGCCCGGTGTCAAGCAGATCTACGTCTCCGGTTGCAGCGGCGACCTCACCGTGGGCAAGTACAACGACGGCAGTAAGGCGAACCGCCCGATCTTCGCCGACCGCCTCCACAAGGCCATGGCCGAGGCCTGGGATGCAACCGGGACCCGGCCGCTCGAAGCCGTCGGGTTCCGCAACATTCCTCTGCGCATGGAGCCCCGTCAATCGCCCGGCTACCGGCTCGAGGAATACCGCAGGACCATCGCCGACGACGCGGCCGGAGAGCGCCCCCGCCTCACGGCCGCCCTGGGGCTTAGCTGGCGCGAGCGCTATGACGCCGGTCATTCGATCGACGTGCCCGCCATCGATTTCGGCCCGGCCCAACTCGTTCTCATGCCGGCCGAATCATTCGTCCAGTATCAACTCTGGGCTCAGGAAATGCGCCCCGACTCCTTCGTCATGGTGATGGGGTACGGCGAGTGCGCGCCCGGCTACATCCCCTCCGCGAAGGACGCTGCCGAAGGCTACAACGACCACTACGGTTGGATCGCTTTCCCCGAGTGCGAGCAAGCCATGAAGACCGCGCTGAAGAACGCCCTTGCCGCGGACGCGGCAACCACTTGAGTCCTCTTCCCGGAAGAGGGCTTGGGCTCCGCCTCCTGTGGGAACAGGTTTCCTGCGATGGCAAGCGCATTGGCGGCCTCCAGTCGCCGCTCTTCTTGCCTCCGGCAAAGTCAGATCAATGAGGCTGAATGTACGTCGGCTATTCGTAGAACTACTTAGCCGCTTGAAACGACAGACCTGTTACTTGTTTACCGTTCACTGGGTTGGCCCAATGTCGGATTTGCGTAGGGCACGCTACGATGGAGTGTCCCGTCCGTTCTACTGACCTGAAACATCCGCCTGCTCAAGCGGCGTTGACATCGGCCCGGATGTTTTCAGCTTGAATGATCCGCATACGGGCGGAGGAAAAACTAGCTTGGTGCCGACCTGATGTTTTCCTTTCGAGGCGTGGACTTCATCGACTTGGACTGTCTGCTCTCCGAGGAGGAAAAGCTCGTCCGCCGAACGGCCCGGCAGTTTGTGGATGACCGCATCCTGCCCGTCATCAGGGAGTGCTTCCGCGAAGCGCGCTTCCCGTTACATTTGATTCCGGAGCTGGGTGAGTTGGGTTTCCTCGGCGCAAACCTTGAAGGATACGGTTGCGCGGGCATGGAGGATGTCGAGTACGGCCTGTTGATGCAGGAGTTGGAGCGGGGAGACAGCGGGGTCCGGAGTTTCGTGTCTGTGCAGAGTGCGCTGGTGATGTGGCCGATCCTCGAATACGGCAGCAGAGCGCAGAAGGCCCTCTGGTTGCCGGAGTTGCGGGCCGGCAGGAGGATCGGATGCTTCGGCCTGACTGAACCCGACTTTGGATCGAATCCGTCCGGAATGCGCACGCAGGCGGTTCGTGACGGCGACTCGTTTGTGTTGAACGGCGAAAAAACGTGGATCACGAACGGAACGCTGGCGGATGTCGCGCTGGTGTGGGCTCGCGAGGATGAACAGATCCGGGGCTTCCTCGTCGAGAAGGGCACGCCGGGATTCACGACGGCGGATATTCACGGCAAGTGGTCGATGCGGGCTTCAGTGACTTCGAGCCTGGCTTTCACGGATTGCCGCATTCCCGCGGAGAATGCGCTGCCGGGAGCCCTGGGTTTGAAAACGGCGCTCGCTTGCCTGTCGCAGGCGCGCTACGGGATCGGCTGGGGATGTATCGGCGCTGCGATGGATTGCTATGAAACGGCGCGGCAATACACGCTGTTGCGGAAGCAGTTCGGCGACCGTTCGTTGGCCTCGCACCAGCTTGTGCAGAGCGAGCTGGCATGGATGGTCACTGAGATCAGCAAGGCGCAGTTGCTGGCGTTTCACGCCGCCCGGCTCAAGTCGAAGGGACTTCTCAAGTTCTTTCATATTTCGATGCTGAAGCGGAACAACGCCTGGATGGCCCTCGAAGTGGCGAGGAGGGCTCGCGACCTGCTGGGCGCCAACGGAATCACGGATGAGTACTCCGTCTTCCGCCATATGGCGAATCTCGAGACGGTCAAAACCTATGAAGGTACGCACAACATTCACACCCTGGTCATGGGCCAGCAGGTGACCGGGCTGCCGGCCTTTTCGTAGTTTTTGTTGTGAGGTGATCGTGCGCCGGACCTGCTCCGTACTGTTCAGCGGTTTTGTGGCGGAAGAGGCCCGCGGGCCGTTGTTGGTGTCCGAAAGCCAAACCGGAGACGCTGTTCTTCATGCTGCGTTCCATCCCTTTCGCCATCGGCAGATTGACCGGTTGAGTTCTGTTGACGGACAAGGAACCGGCGAGGACAGACCTGTTACAGTAGACCGTCCTTGTATTGGGGCGATTGCATGAACTCGACCTGCACTTGCGGCGCGGCGTTTCCGGATGGTTCACAGTTCTGTCCGATGTGCGGACGGCCACTCAGCGAGGAAGCGGAGCAAGCGGAACGGACGCAGGCACAAGAAGCCCTAGAGCGGGCTCGCCGGCAGCAAGCCCCGGATGAGAAGCGCGAGAAGCCGATCGGCCTCGGCAACTCCGACGCGCTTCGCTCCAGCTATTTCGGAGCCCTGCTGGCGGCTTTCCTGTCCAACATGCCGTTCCTCTACCTGTTGTCTTTCATCTGGTACCCGGCGTGCGGCTTTCTCTCGGTTTACATCTATCGCCGCAAGACGGGCGCGAAACCGAAGCCGTCTCAAGGAGGCCGCCTAGGAGTGTTGACCGGCATCCTGACGTTCGCCATTTCGCTCGTGATCAGCTCCGTGAACATGCTGTTCGCGGGTCAGGGCGCCTTTAGCGATTTGTTCCGGCAACAGATCGAACAGACGCCTGCACAGGAAGAGGTGAAGCGGCAGATACTGCAACTGATCGACAATCCGGTTGTCTTGGGCTTTCTTTTGCTGATAAGCCTGATCGTGACGCTGGTGTTTACCGTGGGATTCAGCGCCGCGGGGGGCGCGCTGGGAGCGAAAATATTGGAGGACGAGTAAGCGTGCTGCCCGGTGAGGTGAATCGGGGTTCCGGCAGGCCGGCTGAACTGCACTGCGGGAAGGGATGGAGACACGGGGTATCTTCGTCCCATGGTCCAAGGTCCAACCGGAATTCGCCCGGCTGCGCTCGGCAACGGCGTTCCACCGGACTACGGCCTATTCGAACGGATGGGACTCACACCCTGACCACGGCCCGCCGCAGCATCATCAGCGTCGAGGCTCCGACGACACAGCCTCCAAGCGAGGCCCAGATATCCGGCCAGATCAACATCACCCCGGCCGTGAACAGCGCGCCGCGCGCCACCGTCGGGACGGGAGAGCGGAAGTAGCCCTCCAGTGCAATCGCCCAGAAGAAGATCCCCAGCGCGCAGGTCCCCGCGTACAGCAGAACGTCCTGCCAGGCGCCCATCAGAAGCAATGCAGGCTCATAGACGAAGGCGAACGGCAGCAGAAAACTGATCAATCCCAGCTCAATCGCCTTGAATCCCGTCCGTATCGGATCCGTGCCCGCGATTCCGGCCGCGACGTAAGCTCCGGTCGATACCGGGGGCGTAATCGCCGACAGGATGGCGAAATAGAACAGGAACAGATGCGCGGCGACCGCCGGCACCCCGAGGTTGGTCAACGTTGTCGGAATCAATGTCGCCAGCACGACGTAGGCGGCGACCGTCGGAAGCCCCATCCCCAGAACGATGCAGGCCACCATGGTCATCAGCAGCGTTACAAAGAGATTCCCCTGTGAGACGCCTTCGATCAAATAAGTGATCTTGAGATTCAATCCGGTCGCCGTCATGACGCCGATGATGATTCCGGCGCCGGCGCAAATCGGCGTCAGTGTCAACATGCCGCGCATCGCGCCCTGAAACGCCCGGTCGAATCCACTGCCGGTCAGGCGAGTGTTCGGTCGCAAGAAGCTAACCGCCATGGCGCATGCCACAGAGAGAAATGCCGCATACATCACACTGAATTGCAGCGACAGGAGCACGATCAACACCATGATCGGCAGCAGCATGTTTCCCCGCTGCGTCAACTCTCCGCGCATGCTCGGGATCTCATCGCCCGTGATCGGCCGCACGCCGTCCTTCACCGAACGGAAGTGCACGATCATCAGCACCGCGAAGAAGTAGAGCAGCGCCGGCACGATCGCGTTCACCATCAATTCGGTGTACGAAATGTTCAGGTAGTCGATCATCACAAACGCCGCGGCGCCCATGATCGGCGGCATCAACTGGCCTCCCGACGACGCCAAGGCCTCGACGGCCGCCGCGAAGCGCGGCTCATAGCCGGACCGCTTCATCATCGGGATCGTCACCGCCCCGGTTGTCGCTACGTTCGCTACCGTCGCTCCCGTGATCATCCCCATCAGCGACGAGCTGACGACCGCGATCTTCGCCGGACCTCCGACGAATCGCCCCGCAGCCACCTTGCCGATGTTCATGAACATTTCTGCGCCGCCTGTCACCGTCAGGAACGATCCCAGCAGAATGATCACCACAATGAACGTCGCGCATACACCGAGCGGTGTCCCGAACACCCCGAACGTCCCGTAGAAAATGATGCTCACCAGGTCAGCGGGGCTCAGTCCTCCATGCCGCAGCATCATGCCGGGCACCCACGGACCGAATAGCCCGTACGCCAGGAAGAGCAAGAGTACAACGGCGACCGCCCACCCGACCGTCCTCCGCACGGCTTCGACAATCAACAGCAGCCCGACCGCCCCGACTGCCGTGTCGAATCCGCTGATGAAGGGCTCCGAGTAAAGACGCTCATAGTCGAGCAGCGTCCACGCCATGACGACCAGGCTCAGTAAACTCAGCCCGAGTCCCAACGATGCTTCTCCAGACTTGCTTCGGGTCCAGCCCGACGGCGTCTGCAAGAAAACCAGCGGCAGCACCACGAGTAGAAACAGCCCGCGTTGGATCGGCGCGTGAAACGGCCCCGTCGCACCCGTGTAAAGCGCAAGCGCGCTGCCGGCCCACACGAGACCGGTCGCGACACGATGGGTGAGACTATCAGAGAGCGAGGGCAAAGTAAACGCGGATACAGCTCGTCTTAGAGGCGTGTGTGCGAGAGAAAAGGTGATGATGGGGCGATCGCATCAGCAGCGCCAAGCGCAGTCTCCGCTACCACTTGTCCCAAACGCCGCGCTCACGGTAGTAGCGCTCCGCCCCCGGATGATAAGGTAACGGCTTCATTTCCGCCACTGACTCGAGATCCGCTTCCCCTTCTTCTTGCCACCAGGGTAGAGACTCCTCGACCTTGTCCCAGTTTTCGAACAAGGTCTTCGTCATCCCGTAGACGAGATCGTCGGGAAGGTCGCCGCGAACGAGAAGACATTGGTGAAAACCGATGCCCCGAAGGCTGGGCCGCCCGAAAACGGGCTCGCCCAGCTCGTCCAGTACAAACGCGGACTCGGATGCCAGCAGCTTCTCCAAACCTTCCTGTTCGGGCTCGACGAAATCAATCTCCTCGCCGATCTCCCGCGCCGCGAAGATCGGTGACAAGTGACCTCGGTTATTCCGCGAATAGGCGAACGCGATGGCATCGATCTGCCGGTTCGCCAACGCGTTCTGTCCATCTGTGCGCTCGATGTAGAGGAACTCCGTGTTTTCCCGAGTTACGCCGAAATACTTGAAGATGCGCTCCGCGATCACTTCCTCGCCGGTGCCGCGACCGCCGATCACGACGCTGCGGCCGACCAGATCCGAATAGCGCTTGATATCCGCCACGGCCACGACCCGGAAAAGGTGTGTGCCGAGTTTCATCCAGACCTTGGCGTTGTCGTAGTCAACCATGATCGGTTCCTTCTGTGCGAAATGAGCCTCACGGCGGTATGCATTCTCGAGATCAAAGCGAAAGCATCGGCCACCGTCGATTCTTCCGGCTGCAACGCGCTTGACGTTGCCGACCGACATCCCCTTGCCGATCACTCCGTTCGAGATTACCCCCGGCATCCTCTCTGTCAACACCTTCGACAGAATGGAAACCTCCTTGAAGTACCGTCCCTGAGGCCCTGCTCCCGCCAAGGTGATCAAACGGGTATCGGTCCTCCGCTCAAAGGCTCCGCAGCCGAGTCCGAGTAATGCCGCCATCAAGATACCGAGCCACGGTTGCACACCCGAGTGCCGACCCATTGGCTCGCTCACACTCCTCTCGGCTGACTTCATCTAGCGAGACTCCGTCTCAGACCAAGCATGGCAACTGACCGCCGTGAGAATTTGACTCAAATGTCAACGTCTACCTGGAACAAAAAATCTAGTCCGCCTTCCGTGCAGGTCCAACAACCCCCAGCCCCACGCGCAACGCCTCCGTCTCGATGAGGTCGTCCGGCATGACGTTCGCGATGTTTACGTCCGCGCCGAACTCCCGCACCAGCAATTTCTTGATGTCATGGATCTCTGACAACGACACCCCGCTGATCCACGGCCCCGGCAATTCAAACAGCACACGGTCCCGATCCAAGTCATTGCGGCAGGCATGCAGCAATTCCGTATTGATCGTGCCGTTCTCGATCAACTCGGCGCCCTCGATCAGGAGCAACTCGGCGCCGGCGTCAAAACAGTCCCGCGCTTGCAGGACCAACCCCGCCACTGCGTTCTTTTCTGTTTTCGACCCCACTTCGCCGAACACGGTCAACCCCTTGTCACGGGCCAGCTTGATTTGCTCTCGGCGCTCCGGCGGCGAAAGCGGGATGCAATTGTCCGATACTTCGATCACCTCGAACCCCAAACGCTTCGCCTCATCGAAGAACACTGGCAGCGCACCAACCCCTTGTGTGGCGAACACGTACTCCTGGAACTGCCCGCCGAGGAACGGCCGTACGCCGTGTTTTTTATAGAGTTCGAGCTTGGCCCCAATCAGATGTTCTTGGTAGAGCCTTGATGTGCCGGTGGCAATTTTCGCGAGGTCGACATACTGACCCGCAATCTCGAGGATGTCCCTTTGCCGAGCCATCCCGAGTCCCCAATCGATCATCATCGTGAACCCGCGCAGCCGCGGCTTGACGTGCGACCGCTCCTTGGGAAGCGGGACAAAAGCAAACGGATCAAGCGCCATGAAAGGACCCTCCAGTATCGCAGCACACGAAGGACCCGGCACCCACCCGAGCTGAAACACCTTGGGCGGTTGCCTATGACCGGACCGGAAATCTCACTGCAAGCCCCGCTGAGGGGCCACCGGGACTTTTTTGCGCCCTCTTGAATCTCGACGTTAGAATAACCCACCGAGGGCCGCCGGTTTCTTAGCCTGCATTGCTCACCACGTGGTGAGCAATGCAGGTTATCCTGCGCGTGTTCTTTCCGGGACTCCGAGCTTGTCTTGGAGGTGTCTCTTCCCTTCTGTTTCAGGAACAAGTGTTTCGTGGCTAGAAAAGCGCAACTCCAGCGGCAAGCCCCTTCATCAGACCTCATCACAGTAATAAGGCGGTTTCTCGCAAGCTGTCGCCGACCAGTCTTGATCGAGTCGGGAGAAGAGCCCATCCCCTTGGTCGAGGGGAGGTATGACCTGGAACCGCGTGGCTCTGGATGCGTCCTGCACGCTTGGGGCGAGGAAGGAAACCTGGTCCGCCGCGTTGTTGAGATCAAGTCCGAAAAAAAGGACCGCCTCGATCTGCTTGCCAACTCGTTCGGAAGAACCGACATTCGGCTTGCTCTGGTCGACGAAGGCACTCAAATCGGCCGCGTCCAGCGAGAGGCCGGACATGCCCGGTTCCGCGAGTTTCTGCGCCGGATTCTCTTCCGGGAGTACCGCGACCGGACTCTCTCACACTTCAGTTCCGCCCCCGATTTGGAACATACGCTCTCGCCCAGCTATGTTCGCGGAGCACTCCACCGCGGGCGCGAAATGTGGACCCTTATCGCTGCGCCTCCCGACCTCAGTCCCTCTGCAACCGATCAAATCCTCAGTTTTGGACTCATCTGGTTTGACCACCTGCGTTCTCGGGAGACCGACTACGTCTTCGCAGGACTGAAGATCTTCGTTCCCAGAGGCCGTGCGCACTCTACCGCCAACCGGCTCGCGTGGCTGAATCCCCATGTTCTCCAGTCCGAACTCATCGAATACGACCGTACCGGGCGTATCCGTCGATTCGACAAGCAGGACTACGGCAATCTCGCCACCGAGTTGCGACCATGCCTGTCGGAGGCCGCTACCGAGGAACACGTCGCGGCATGGTTGCAGAGTCTCCGGATCATTCCCGGTGTCGAGACGGTTCGGCGTGCCGACGGACTGTTGTCGCTTCGAGTCCGAGGCGCCACTTTCGCCACAGCGGGGCGAGGTTCTCTTACGTACGGCCTTGAGAATCCGACGCCCGTCGGACCGCAAGGAATCGCACCGGTTCTTCGACTGGCGCGAGAGCTCGCCCGGTATCGCTCTCCCGACGCACAGGACAAGCAGAACCCCCTCTATCGACGCCATCCCGAAACGTGGCTCGAATCACAAGTCCGACGTCGGCTCGACCTGATCGACAGCAACCTTCTGTCCGAGCCGCTTTATGGCCAGGTCCCTTCTGTTGCGGGACCCGACCGCGGCATCATCGACCTGCTCGCGTCCGACCGCCAGGGCCGGTTGGCCGTCATCGAGCTCAAGGCCTCCGAGGATGTGCATCTCCCGCTGCAAGCTCTCGATTATTGGATGCGGGTCAAATGGAACCTCGACCGTGACGAGTTTCAGGCTCGCGGCTACTTCCCCGATATGATGCTGCCCGAACGAGCGCCACGGTTGATTCTCGTTTCCCCGGCGATGGACTTCCACCCGACTACGGAGACGATCTTGAAGTACTTTTCACCCGTCATTGATGTTGAGCGTATCGGCGTGGGTGTGGCATGGCGCCAGAATATACGGGTGGTTTTTAGGAGACGCGGGTCAGCGCGGTTGGCCTGATGAAGCACCAGGCGGGCAGCAGAATGAAGGAGCTGCCCGCAGTCGCCGGGCATCCCGAAATTGCTTTTCACCGAGAGTCAGCATGCCTGTGGCTCGATGCCTCGCCACAAGGGCGACAATCGAAACATCCATCAACCCAAACACGAGATTTCCATATTGCTCGCTAAAGCCGCGCGACTCGACTCTTTGCTGGTAAAGACGGTCGCCTTGAGCACAGTTGCCCGGCATCAAATAGGGCAACCTGCTAGCCGAGAAGACTCTCGATCCGGGAGGCCAGCTCTTCGTAAGGCAACTGCCCCGGGTGGTACAGTCTCACCACGCCGCTTCGATCCACTAACACCAGTGTTGGCGTCGTACTCACTCCGAACTTCACGAAGTTCTGTGCGCTCACAGGGGTCGACATCCAAGCCGGCAACGGATGCTGGTCATTGAAGCTGCCGCGGAGGTAGCCCAATTCCTCGGCCGGTGTCGCCTTGCGGCCACGCTTCACGTAGCCGTACAGCCGCGTCGGACCCACGATCACTAGCCCTCGGTCCGCATATTTGCGGTGCAGCGATTCGAGAACCGGCTTCTGCTCCATGCAATCACCGCACCAGTGAGCCCAGAAGTAGAACAGCGCAACCTTGCCTTGCAGCGAGGCGGGGTCGAGCGTGGCGCTGCCCACGTGTTCAGGCGCATCCAGGGCAGGCATTGACTTGCCCTCCAGGCTCAATAGAAGAAGGTTTTTCTGAATGCGGGTCTCAACCGAAGTCCCGGCATATTTATTCCGCTGCTCTTGCAAAAACACGACAGCCTCGGAACGCCGTCCAAGGGCGTCGTAGGTGTGGGCCAGGACTTCGATCCCTGCGCCCAAAGCGGTCTCGATGTTCCTGTCCGCGTCCACCGACCGGGTATTCAGAAGCGCTAGGCTCCCTTCGTAGGCTTCTGTTCCGTACTTCTCGGCACGGTCCCAGTTCTTGACGAAGCTCGAACCGCGAGCCAACCACGACACGGCCGCCAGCCATTTCGGTGAGGAGGTATCGCTGGTCTTCCTGGCGCTCTCCAACACGGCCGTTGCCTCGTCATTCTTGTGGGCCCAGGCGTGCTTGCGAATCGTCTGAATCAGCTCATCCGGTAAAGGAGCCGCCGTAAGTGCGAAGAAAGCCGTCAAAACGGCGATTGCTGCGGGCATTCTCGATCCATGACTCATCGGTTCGTACCTCGCGTGTAGCGTATCATGGAGAACTCGGAGTGGTGTAAACAAGGCGGCCGACACTGGCCCGCCCCTGCGACAACCGTCCGAGCCGTCTCACATCAGGCCTGATCGTGTACACTTGGGCCTTTGTCAGGCTCTACCCAGGACTATCCCGAGGATACAAAGCATGTCAATGATTCTCTTGTTTGCCGGCGCTCTTCTGCAGATTTTCCTGTTGGTTTGGGCGATAGCGGATTGCATTGAAAACCCGAACCTGCGGATCGGGCGCAAAGTCCTCTGGACCGTCTTCATACTGCTGTTTCCGTTCGTCGGAATCGTAGCCTACACCTTCGTGGCTCCGAACGTCTTCATACTGCTGCTCGCGTTCATCGGAGTCGGAGCCTACTTCTTGCGGGCCCCGAAGCGTGCTACGCCTTTCAGCGGCCCACGGCAGATCGCGACATGTTTCGTGACATTCGGTCTCTCGACCGGCTTCCCGTACTACAACATCGCCTTCTTCTTCGACTACTTCCGCGACGGCCACGGGTGGACGCAAGAACTCGTGACCACCGGTGCGCCCGTCGCCGTCCTCCTGACGATCATGGCCGGCCCGGTCATCGTGCCACGGGTCAGCCCGCGGCTACTGATCATTGTCGGTACGGCCATGACGTTCGGTGCCTTTCAATGGTTTGGCCGATTGTCGGGCAACACCTACGAGTACTACGGTGCGTGGTGCCTCTACATGCTCGGCTACTTCCTCTCCGGGCCTATTCCGCACCAGATCATCATTTCGAACTGGTACAAGCTAAAGCGCGGCCGCGCCATGGGCATTACCTATGTCGGCGTAGCCATTGTCGGCGCGATGGGCAGTAAACTGGCCCCCAGCCTGGCCGGACAAATGGATTACACCGAAGCCTTGAAGCTGATGGGATTCCTTCTTCTCCTCGCATCGCCGCTGGCGATTTTCTCAATCAAGGACAAGCCGAAAGACGTCGGCCAACTACCTGACGGCGACGAAACCGCACCTTCTCAGATCCCCGAAGCAGTGCCCGTAGAACAACCGAAGACCTTCGGTTACCTCACCGGCCGGCCGGCCTTCTGGTTCCTCCTGTTCGGCAGCGCGGCATCGATCGGCTCGATCGCCGCGGTCAACTTCCTCATGAAGTTCGTCTTTGAGGAGCAAGGCTTCGTCGAGCAGTCGGCACGTGACCTACTGTGGAGCAAGGCTTCGATTTTCTACCTGCTTTCAAGCATCGGCGGCCGGCTGCTAGCCGGCTACCTGGCCGACAAGTTCCCCCGCAAATACGTCATGCTCGTGACCTACGCAGTTGTCGCGGCGGCGATTCCGCTGCTGTTCCTGGTTACGCCGGCTCAACCCAATTTCGTTTATGTGTTCGCGGTGGTATTCGGCTTCGCCATGGGCGCGGACTACATGCTCATCCCGCTGATGGCCGCCGATCAGTTCGGTCTGGCTACCCTGGGCAAGGCGATGTCCGCTATCCTGCCGACGGACACCATCGGGCAGTTTTGGTTCCCCAAGCTCGTGACTGAGCTCCGGACGCTTTGGGGCGGCTACAGTTCCGCCCTGTGGGCCGTCTTCGGCATGGCCGCGCTGGGAGCCGCTGCGATTGCGTTACTCCCCAGGCATGAGGCCCCCGCGGCGGCTCGGGAGACGGACGCCCATCACTGAGTCATTGACGTTGGCGGCATGGCTCGCCATGCGGATCAACGTCCGGTATCACTCCAACCGGTCTGCCTGCAAAGCAACACCCCAGCGGGGGCGTATTCGGCCGTGTCCGGACTGCTGTGCCAGCGTGCTTCCATCGCTCGCGAGGTGGGGCCGCATAAAAACACCCCCTGATGAGCACCCCTCGAAAATAGTCGGTCAAAGCACACTTTCGCTGGGATCAGGGATTGCCCGGACGGTCTTATCGGCGTTGTTACAATGACCGCGATTTCGGCTTCTGCCATGCCCATCAATCCAGTGAATCGACAACTGCTGCAGTCGGTGGCCCTACTCCTCACCGCACTTGCCCTGACGCTCGCGGCGCGCTGGGCATTTATGGTCGGCAAGTCCGACGTAAGCTTGGCCCTCGCGGGTTTAGCGCTGATGTTCTGCGGCGCCGTCGTTTATTGGTGCGCACCTCTGTTCGTGCGTTGGGTCCGCGCCAAGGGTTTACGCATGCCTTGGCGCATCGGCCTGACGCGTCAGGGTCTGTTTTTTGTTGTCGCAGTGATTGTTGTAGCTATGGTGGCGCTCATGTCGGGGAACAACCTGATTTACCTGATTCTGAGCTGCATGCTTGCGGCAATGGTCATCGCCGGACTCGTGTCGCGGCTGGGACTATCGGGTTTGCAATTGACACTTGCATTTCCAACTCATCTCTTCGCGGGGCAACCGACCGCCGCCCAAGCCACACTGCGGAATCTCAAACGTTGGATGCCTTCTTTCTCGATTTGGTTCGGTGTTGCGCCGTCCGCATCCGGCAGATGCCACCTGCAGATGAAAGAAGTCTACTGTCCCATGATCACTGGCCGTGGGGAGTCTCACATCTCCGTGCCGGCCACGTTCCTGCACCGAGGTCACTTCCAGCAAGGCGATTTCCGGCTGCGCTCGAAGTTCCCTTTCAGCTTTGTCGAAAGAAGGGCACGTCTGCGATTGACGAAGCAGGTGTATGTTTACCCTTCCGTAGATTCATCGGCCCTAGTCGAAGAGTTGATCGAACCGGCTGCCAAGGCCTGGCAAGCTCCGGAGCGGGGCGACAGTCAGGATCTCTATCGAATCCGAACGGCGACGGCAGACGACGGGGCGCGTTTTGTCGATTGGAAAGCGACGGCCCGTTCGACCGATTTGATGGTCAGGGAATTCACACGGGAAGACCGACGTTACGCTGAGGTCGTGTTCGATGCAAGGGTGTCCGGAGGAACGGTCCCCGAGCTGCTGTTTGAACGAGGCGTTCAGCTATGTGCCGCGCTGGTATGGCGCCTGCATCACATGCAGGCGGAAATCCGGTTTTCCTGCGATGATGTGATGATCACCGCACCGCCCCACTCGTCGGCGGTCTACGAAGTGCTGAGGCAGTTGGCCATGGTCAAGCTTCTCCCTCAACCCCAGGGCGACGCTATCTCGACCGGACACCCATTTACTCAACCTTGGGGGCATCGCTACGTTTTTGCATCGGAGGCTTCGCAACACCCCGCGTTACAATCGACACAGGGACGCTATGTCCTGTTTGAGAATCTATGAGGCTATGGGTCTTCATACTCTTTGCGTCTGTGGTGTGTGCCCGGGCGCAACAGGCCCCTTCGAGTGCCTCAGAGCCACCTCAGGTTGAGCCCATCAAGACCTCCATTACCGTCAGGGAGAAGCTTGAATCCCCCGCATCGGCTTACATCACGGACTTGTCCGATGATGTGATTCTGTCACGCCCCGGCGTAAATCTCGATGACCGGCTTCGGGATGTACCAGGTTTTTCGCTGTTCCGGCGTAGCTCGAGCCTGGCCTCACACCCCACCACGCAAGGCATCTCGCTACGAGGCATCGGCAGCAGTGCGGCCAGCCGCACACTGGTCTTGTTGGATGGATTGCCGGCCAACGATCCTTTTGGAGGTTGGGTTTACTGGTCACGCTTCAATCCGGACACCATAGAGGCGGTCGAGATTTCGCGGGGTGCTTCGACCAGCGCCTATGGCGACCGGGCGATGGGAGGAGTGGTTTCGCTACGTACGTCGACACCGGAGGCCCGCCATTTCACAGGGGCTTTCGAAGCAGGTGATGTGGGGATTGCAGACGTGCGCGGAGGCTACTCGGACCTGTGGGGACCAGTGGGTTTTTCTGGCTCTCTCCGTGGCTTGAGATCCGATGGCTTCTTCATTGTTCCCGAGGACTTGCGCGGCTCAATCGACCGCAAGGCAGACGTTGATTTCATAACCGGTGACGCTCGGCTCGATTACTTTCGTAATCAGGATCAACTGACAGTGCGCTCGAACATTGTCGCCGAGCAGCGCGTCAACGGGACATCCCTTCGCAACAACTCGAGCTCGCTGGGAACCGTCGGCGCCCACTATCAGCGGGAGGGGTTGTCGATAACCGGATATCACTTGCGCGGAACGTTGCGGAGTACCTTTTCCCGGGTTAGTGCGGCGCGTGACGAGGAAGCTCTGACGCTGTTGCAGCGAGTGACCTCGGAGGATTCGGGCGGATCCGTGGTGTGGAGCCGCTCGCAAAATACCTGGAACTTGATATTGGGCGCCGATACGCATCGGGCAAGCGGCATGAGCCGCGATACGGTTGTCTTCAGCGGCTTTCAGCGCAGGCCGGGCGGCAAGCTCTGGCAACAGGGTCTCTTTGTGCAGGCTGATGCGGACCTCGGACAGAAAGCCCATGTGTACGGAGGGCTGCGGCACGACTTCACGGATCGTGGTAACGACTTTTGGAGTCCACGCGGGGGCATCGCTTTTTCCGAAGGGCCGAGGCGCTGGCGAGTTTCGGCGTTCCGCAGCTTTCGGTCCCCAACGCTGAACGAGTTCTTTCGTCAGTTCCGCGTGGGTAACATCACGACGCTGCAAAACCCGATGCTTTCGCCGGAGACCATGACCGCTTTCGACGCCGGGATGGATTGGCGTCTCGATGGGGTTCTGTTGCGTACCACGTTCTTTCACCAGCAGATCGAAGACTTGATCGGCAATGCGACGATCAGGCTCGAACCGCCGATCTTGAGGCAACGCATGAATCTCGGTGAGGCGTCCGGAAATGGTGTCGAAATCGAATTGCAGAAGGTCTTCGGGCCGATTCGCACCGAGGCGGCTTATCTCTATGTCGACTCGCAGCTCAACAATCGGTGGATGCCGCAAGTGCCACGCCATCAGGGTTCCTTCCAGTTGCTCTATTCCTCTGGAAAGACGCTGATGAGCGCAGGCGTTCGATCCTATGACGCCCAGTTCGAAGATGATGTGAATCGCTTTCTTCTACCTGGCTTCGCGACGGTTCAGGTCATGGTCAAACGCCGGCTGGCACACGGGGTCGCGGCGTTTTTGGCCGCCGAGAACCTGCTCGACCGCACCTTCATTGTGGGCTTCGTGCCCACGCCGACCATCGGGAATCCACGGTTGCTGCGAGTGGGCTTCCGATGGGAGTCTGGCACCTGAGCTGCTTTTCGCTTTTATTACATCTGTCGCACGCAAGCATCTACGCACCTCATCAAACCGGCCGCTCGATCCTCAGATCGGCATGGGGTTGCCGTTGTCCCTCAGCATGCAGGCTAGAACGTTCCTTGAAAAAAGACGTAGGCAAACAACAGGCCGAGTGAGCCCGCAAAGACGACGTAATACGTCATGGGCATGATCGTCCGACTGATCAACAATCCCTCGCGGCCGACGAGACCGACGGTGGCGCTGGCAGCGACGACGTTATGGACGGTGATCATATTGCCGGCCGCACCACCGAGGGCTTGCAAGCCCAGTACGACCAGATGCGATGCGCCGATGCGGTCGGCTACGCCGTACTGGAACAGGCTGAACATCAGGTCGCTGACGGTGTTGCTTCCGGCAACGAAGGCTCCCAGAGCTCCGATGAATGGTGCGAAGAAAGGCCACGTGCCGCCGGCGATGTATGCGACGTATTCGGCGAGAACGAGTGGCATGCTGACAAGGCCCGATTCGTTAGTGCCGGAGTCGATAAAGACACGCACCAGGGCCACCGCGAAGAGCAAGGCAAGGGCCGGCATCGCGAGCATGTTCGCCGAGTCCGACCACGCTTTCTTCACTTCGTTTCCTTTCATGCCGTGCAGCAGGGCAGTCAGCAGTGAAACAGCCATGAAGATCGTACCCGGAAGATAGAGCGGCTGAACGCCCTGGGATAGTTCCGTGCCCAGGATGTTCGACCAGGTCAACTGCACGGACGCCAGCCACGCCTTGAACGGCAGGAAGGGCAGGCGGGTCACAACCAGCAGAGCGGCGACGATGACGTACGGTGACCAGGCCCGAATCAGCGTCATGCCATGACGTTCTTCGCCCGTTTTCCCGCTGAACACACCGCTCCACTCTGATGGCCACTTGTCGGAAGAAGGGAAGTCCCAAGGCGCTCCTTCGGGGACGAACAGCCGCTTTCGCGCCGCCGTCACGACAATCGCCAAAGCGATCAGGCCGCCGACAAGGGAAGGGAACTCCGGTCCGAGCAAGAGGGCCACGGCGCAATACGGAACGGTGAAGCTCAGTCCCGCAAACAAAGCGAACTTCCACGCCGCCAGTCCTTCCCGGAACGATTTGTTCGCTCCGAAGAATCGCGTCATCATGCCGACGATGATCAGCGGGATTAACGTCCCGACGATGGCGTGGGGGATGGCTGTGAATACTCCGATCTGATAGATGAATTCCGTGTACGACATGCCGGCTTCGGCGATCGCGCCTTCTACCTCGGGCACGTTCAATGACTCGGCCATCCCGACCAAGATCGGAGTTCCTACCGCACCGAAGCTGACTGACGTGCTCTGAATGATGAGCGTCGTCATTACGGCCGCGAGAGCGGGAAAACCCAACGAAAGCAACAGCGGCGCGGCCACGGCAGCGGGTGTGCCGAATCCCGAAGCGCCTTCGATAAAAGAGCCGAACAACCATGCGACGATGATCACCTGCACGCGCCGGTCGCGAGAGATATCCGTGAAACCGCGCCGGATCGTCGCCGCCGCTCCACTCTCCCGCAGTGTGAAAAGCAGAACGATCGCACCGAAGATGATCCAGAGCAGTGACAGTGCAATGATGCCGCCCCGCAAACTCGCCGCTAGCGCGTGTACGGGAGACACCTGCCAAAGCCACAACGCGAACAGCAACGTCATCGCGTACGCCACCGGCATGGCCCGAATGGCGGGCCAGCGCAGCACGACGAGGAAGAACATCACGGCCAAGATCGGCAAGACTGCGATCAACGCATAGAAACCCGAAACGCCATCCATGATGTGCTCCTCGTTCGTTCAGAAAGTCGAATGCTGGTTGGCCCTCGCGAGCCGAGCGAAGTGCTGAGGCTAGCGCCCTAACGAGGGCTTGTCAACCGGGGGAGACTGGGAACACCAGGCAGCCATCCCGTGGAATATGAGTGATACGGAGTTTTTTCTGGTTTTCAGACAGTCTCGAATCCGCCCGGCGAGGGGGCATCACTTTCATGCCGGATCGTCTGAGGAAAAGGCAGGACGAACCGACCTCCCGCCCCGCAGGAAAACTAGCGAGGATGTCCTCAGACCGACAAGCAGGACAACGGATCGCCGCGTCAACTTGACTCGAATGTGAACCTTGGCAGCGAAGAAAAAAACTAGGAAACGCTCGTAACGGCGCCCTGAGATGCGGAGGAGACCAGCGCCGCGTACTTCGAGTAGACTCCTGACGTATATCGCGGCTCGGGTTTCGACCACGAGGCCAATCGCTGTTGAATCGTCTCGTCATCGAGCTCGACGTCGAGACGCCTTTTGTCGATGTCGAAGACGATCATGTCGCCTTCCTCGAGAGCCGCGATCGGGCCGCCCCGCGCCGCTTCCGGCGCCACGTGCCCGACCATGAGACCGCGTGTGGCGCCGCTGAATCGTCCGTCGGTCATGAGCGCCACGCTGTCGCCGAGTCCCTTGCCGACGATGGCCGCAGTCACACCGAGCATCTCGCGCATCCCTGGGCCGCCGGCCGGACCTTCATAGCGCACCACGACCACGTCGCCGGACTGAACGCGGCCTTCGGTTACGGATTGCATGGCCGCTTCTTCTCGATCGAAGACACGTGCCGGACCGCGATGGTGATTGCGTTCGTGGCCCGCGACTTTCACGACACAACCTTCGGGCGCCAGGTTGCCCTTCAGGATCACCAGACCGCCGGTCGACTTGATGGGATTATCCAGGGCGTGGATGACTTTCTGCCCCACGGTTTCCTTCGCCGTGGAACAGGCTTCCGCGAGAGTTTGGCCTGTGACAGTCAACTGGGAGCCGTCGCAATAGCCGCCTTCCACCAGACGTTTGACGATCAGTTGAATGCCGCCCGCTTTGTGAACATCCGCTGCGACGAACTGTCCGCCCGGCTTCAGGTCGACCAGCAGAGGTGTGCGCTCGCTGATTTCGTCGAAGTCGTCGACGGTGAGCTCGATCCCGGCGTCGCGGGCGATCGCAATCAGGTGAAGGACGGCGTTGGTCGAGCCTCCCGTCGCGGCCACGCTTGCAATTGCGTTCTCGAATGCTTGCCGGGTCAGGATCTGGTGGGGCCGACGGTCGTTCTTGAGTGCGTCGATCACGATCCGTCCGGCTTCGAATCCGATATCAGCCTTGGCGGGGTCGACGGCTGGAACACTGGCGCTCCCGATGGGTGAAAGTCCGATGGTTTCCATAACGGTAGCCATGGTGTTGGCGGTGTATTGTCCGCCGCATGCCCCCGCGCCGGGACAGGCGACGTCCTCGAGCTGTTTCAACTCGGCGTCGCTCATCTTGCCCGCGGCATGCCTTCCGACGGCTTCGAAGACATCCTGGATCGTAACGTCGCGCCCCTGGAACCGCCCGGGCAGGATCGACCCGCCGTAGAGCAGCACGGACGGAACGTCGTGCCGGGCAAGAGCCATCGCGCCGCCGGGAATCGTCTTGTCACAAGCTACGAGCGCGATGACGG
>MKWU01003490.1_pt1 | contig 20561 bp, 11 predicted proteins | sample 809101 | NCBI WGS metagenome assembly MKWU01 (sample SAMN05860141, study PRJNA318959) | sponge metagenome | host: Aplysina aerophoba | place: Slovenia: Piran, Adriatic Sea, Gulf of Piran | collected 2013-05-07
CATCCGGTAGAGCCGGCTGGAGGGCAGCCGGGGCCAGGCCGCCAGGGTCTGGCGGATGAAGGGCCAGAACGGATCGATCATCGACAGCCTGCGCTGCTTCGCACGCACCGGTGCCCCGCTGGCCGCCACCGCGCGCTCGACCGTGCGGTGATGGACGCCGAGCTGGCGCGCGGTCGTGCCGAGCCTCCACTTCTCGGCAAAATAGAGCCGCAGGATCTCGGCCCGGGTCTGCTTGTCGATCGCCATCTCACCCCCTTCGCGCCGGGCGCAGGCCCGGATAGACCGCGCGGGCGCAGAACCGCCCGCAACGTTCGCAGCGGAACACCCTGGCGCGACGGTCGGGCCCGAACGGCCGGGTTCCGGACCGCCCCGCCGGCATGCGCGCCACAACAGGACGCCGACGCGCGACGGTCAAAGGGTGATGCGTCACTTTCTGCGCACGGCGTCCGCCTTCCGGCGCCCGGACGCGGCCGCGTTCGCGGTAGCGCCGCTGGCGCTCGGCATGCTTGTGACGGCCCCGGCGGCTGTCCTGGTAGCGCCGCCCGGCAAGGCGCACCGACCGACGCCGGGCCCGGCCGCTGCAGCGCTGCGAGCAGTAGATGTTGCCGTGGTCGCAACGACGGCAAAGAACGACCTGGCTGCGGCACAAGGCGCAGGTGAACAGGCGGGCGGCGTTCCTCATCGCGACAACCGATGAGAACGGGGTGGACCCCCGCCAGAACCCGCACGATACTGTGCATATGGGCCATGCCCGGCATCGCCTTGGGGGTGCGGCGCCGGTCGTTAGCCGCCAAGCAAACGGGGCCGGCGCCGCATCGTTCTCAGAAGATCGAGTTTACCCCCGTCGCAGACCGGGGACGCCACCACCATCGCCACGACATCGCCTCCCTCCAGGAGGCGAAAATCTCCACGTGACGGGGGGCCGGGGGCGCCCCCCCGGCCGCCCCCCCCCCCCCCCCCCCCCCCCCCCCCCGTCACAATCCCGGCGTCGCCAGTCTCACCCTGTTTGTCGCGCCCCACAAAAACGCGCGATTCCATCAAATATGCGCGGTTTCTGACCGTCGCCTACACAACGCGCAGCATTCTCGCGACTACCTCGCGAACTTTCTACTGACCGCCCACCGAAGCCGGAATGAGCGAGGTCAGAGCTTCTTCGCCTTCCGGCTGCACCAGTTCGTCAGCGGCGCCTGGAACGCCTACGCGACCCTCGAGGCGCCGGACGAGCGGTATCTCACCTTGCACGGACAGCAATTCAAACCCGGAGACCGCGATCGTCCTCTTTTCTCCCTCGCCTTCTGCCGCGCCTGCGGCCAGGAATACCTGCCCGTCTGGGCGAAGCATGTCGGCAAGCAGCCGCACGCATTCGAACCCCGCGACCTGTCCGAACGATCCAACGACGACGAGAACGTCCAGTTCGGCTATCTCATGCCGGACCCTTCCGGACTGTTCGATCCTGCGGACACCGAGAACCAGTACCCGGAGGACTGGCTGGAATTCCGCGGCGACGACATCCGGCTCAAGTCCCATTTCCGCCGCTACCGGCCTCTCGGCGTCCCGGTCGATACGCGAGGCGCCGTGTCTGCGGATGGCCTGCCCGCCTGGTTCATCCCGGGGCCCTTCCGTTTCTGCTTGCATCCGGAATGCGACGCCTACTACGACGGCAGCGTTCGGAGCGACATGACCAAGCTCTCCGGGCTCTCCAGCGAGGGCCGGAGCTCGGCCACGACGGTGCTGGCGCTCTCCTCGCTGAAGCACCTCATTGGCGCGGACCTCGACGAGCAGACCAAGAAGCTGCTCGCATTCACCGACAATCGTCAGGACGCAAGCCTCCAGGCTGGCCATTTCAACGACTTCATACAGATCCTGCTCCTGCGCGGCGCGCTCCTTTCGGCCATTCGGGCCGAGCCCGGCGGATCGCTCACCGACGACGTTCTGACCCAGGGCGTGCTTTCCCGCCTGCACCTGGACGCGTGGGACTACTCGGCCAATCCCGAGGCCAAGGGCATCAAGGCCCAGAACACGATCAAGACGCTTCGCGACGTACTCGGCTACCGGCTCTACTTCGATTTGCAGCGCGGCTGGCGCATCACCAACCCCAATCTCGAGCAGCTGGAGCTCCTGGACATCGGCTACCGGGGCCTCATGGATTGCTGCGAGGACGAAGAGGAATGGCGCGCACGGCATCCGCTGCTCGGTTCCATCGAGCCCACGCGGCGCTTCGAATTGGTGCGGGACCTTCTCGAGCGCATGCGAAGAGCGCTCTGCATCAAGACCATCTACCTCGATCCGAACTTTCAGGAACAGATACGCAACCGAAGCTTCAACCAGTTGAAGGAGCCGTGGGGACTGTCGGAGGAGGAGCGCCTGTTCTCCCATGCCTTCATGGTGCCCAGACCCGGCGGCCGCGGACCCCGACGCGATTTTCGCATTCTTCATATCTCCCACCGTTCCGCATTCGGCCGCAAGGTGAAGTCCCAGTCATTCTGGGGGCAGGGCAATCCCTGCTACCCGCCCAAGTTCGACGAGGACCTCTACAACACCGTCATCGACGACGTCCTGAGCGTGCTTGCCACCTACGGCTACGTCGAGCCACAGGACCTCGACGGTGATCGCACCGGCTATCGCATCGACGGTTCGGTGCTTGAATGGCGCCTCGCCGGACAGGTCACGACGGACCCGGGCGCCGCCAATGCGTTTTTCCGCAACCTCTACGAGAACGTGGCCGCGCTGCTCGACAGCGACGACCGCCTTCTCCACCAACTTGAGGCGCGCGAACACACCGCCCAGGTCGACACCGATGCCCGCGAGGAGCGTGAGCTCCGTTTCCGCAAGGGTCTCGAACCCGCCGGACTGCCCATACTGTTCTGCTCACCGACCATGGAGCTCGGCGTCGACATCTCGACGCTGAACGCGGTCTATATGCGCAACGTGCCGCCCACGCCCGCGAACTACGCCCAACGCAGCGGGCGAGCGGGCCGCAGCGGCCAGCCCGCGCTGGTCGTCACCTACTGCGCCGCGAAGTCGCCGCATGACCAGTACTTCTTCGCCGACCCGACCCGCATGGTGGCTGGCGCCGTCAATCCCCCGAACATCGATCTCGCAAACGAGGACCTGATCCGCAGCCACCTTCAGGCCGTCTGGCTCGCGGAAACCGGCGTCATGCTCGGCTCGTCCGTGCGTGATGTGCTCGACCGGGAAAAGCCTGACGCGCTGCCCCTGCACGACGAGGTCGCCGAGCAGATCCGCTCTCCCCGGGCGGTCAGCGATGCGAGCGTCCGCGCGCAGCGCATTCTTTCGACACTCACGCCGGATCTCTCGCGGCAAGCCGCCCCCTGGTACACGGACACATGGTTGGCCAATGCGATGAAGTCCGCCGATCGTCGCTTCGACGACGCGTTCGGCCGCTGGCGTTCGCTGTTTCGCGCGACGGCGAACCAGATGAAGTTCGCCAACGATGTCGTCAACAACGCCGCCTCGACCGAACAGGAGCGCCGCGAAGCGAAGGCGCGGTACGACGAAGCCTACACCCAGCAAAACCTGCTTCTGCACAGCAGGCCGACGATGAATTCCGACTTCTACACCTACCGTTACCTGGCGGCCGAAGGATTCCTGCCGGGCTACAACTTCCCGCGCCTGCCACTGATGGCCTTCGTTCCGGGCCGCCGCGAGAAGGTGGCCCGCGACTCGTTCCTGAGCCGGCCCCGCTTTCTCGGCCTCACCGAGTTCGGTCCCCAGTCGATCATCTATCACGAAGGAAGCACCTACCGCGTGCGCCGCGCCATCCTGTCCATTCGCGACGACGCCGGCGTGACCGCGTCGGCCAGGCTCCCGGTTCAGGCCGCGCGCATCTGTCCCGCCTGCGGCTATGGCCACTTCGGCGATCAGAAGGACTATGAACGCTGCGTCAGTTGCGACGCGCGCCTCGATGGCGGGCGGGCGATCCTCAATCTCTACCGCATCGAACAGGTGTCGACCCAACGGGCGAACCGCATCACCTCGGATGAGGAAGAACGCCAGCGCCAGGGTTACGAAATGGTCACCACGCTTCGCTACAGCGAAGAGAACGGCCGCGCCCGCGTCGAGGGTATCGCCGTCGAGGAAAACGGCCAGACCCTGCTGGAACTGCGCTACGGCCCGGCCTCGACGCTCTGGCGCATAAATCTCGGCTGGCGCCGCCGCGAGGAGAAATCCGTCTACGGCTTCAGCGTGGATGCCAACACCGGCGAATGGACCAAAGACTCGCAGGCGCCCACCGACGCGGAAGACGATGCCGTACGGGACGGAAAAAGCGTCCAGCGCATCACGCCCTTCGTCGAGGATACCCGCAACATCCTCGTGCTTCGTCCGGCGGTCGATCTCAGCGAGACGGCCATGGTCTCCCTGCAATACGCCATCAAGCGTGGCATCGAACAGGAGTTTCAGCTCGAGGAAGCGGAGCTTGCGGCCGAGCCGCTGCCCGACCGCGATAACCGCACCACCATCCTGTTCTACGAGTCCGCCGAAGGTGGCGCGGGCGTTCTTACCCGGCTCGCCAGCGATCCCGGCGCGCTCGGCCGGATCGCCCGCAAGGCGCTCGAAGTCTGCCACTACGGATCGCGCTCCGGACGCTGGACCGGATGGGATGACCTCGACAACCGCGACGATGATTGTGAGGCTGGCTGCTACCGCTGCCTGCTGAGCTACTACAACCAGCCCGACCATCCGAAGATCGACCGGCGCGACGAAGCCATGCTCGACCTGCTCTGCCGGCTGACCCGCGGCGTGCGAAGCAGCCTCGGCCATTCCGCCGGCGCCGGCGACGACTTCGAGGAGCTGAACAATATCGCCGGCTCCGCTCTGGAGAGAGCTTGGCTGCGCTACATCAAGGACAGCGGTTACCGCCTTCCCGACCGGGCCCAGCCCTACCTGGAGGAATTCGATACGCGGCCCGACTTCGCCTACACCACCCATCAGACCCTGGTCTATATCGACGGGCCTCACCATCGAGGCGATCACCAAGAGACCCTGGACGCTGAGGTAACCCGACGCCTCCACGACGCCGGACTCACGGTCGTGCGCTTCGACGAGGATCGGACATCTTGGGACCGCGTGGTTGACGAGTACGCTTGGGTCTTCGGGCCGGGCGCCACGTCGGCCGCAAATTGAGATCTGGAGGACCGGAATTGGACGCGGCGATCACCTTCAAACCGGGAGACCTGGTCAGGGCAAGGCACCGCGAGTGGGTAGTCCTCCCCGAGCCGCGCGATAATCTCCTCAAACTACGTCCGCTCGGCGGCGCGGAAGACGATGCGACGCTCATCTACCTTCCGCTCGAGCCCGAGGCGCCGGTGCCCGCGACGTTCGATCTCCCCAATCCCGAGGCACCGGGCCCCCAGCAGGCGGCGCTGCTGTTGCGCGACGCGCTTCGCCTCAAGCTCCGCGCCGGCGCGGGACCTTTCCGGAGCTTCGGCAATCTCAACGTCGAACCGCGCGCCTATCAGCTGGTACCGCTGCTCATGGCGCTGAAGCTCGACACCATCCGGCTGCTCGTCGCCGACGACGTCGGTATCGGCAAGACCATCGAGGCAGGGCTGATCGCGCGGGAACTGCTCGACCGCGGCGAGATCGAGCGCCTTTCCGTCATCTGCCCGCCCCACCTGTGCGAACAGTGGCAACGGGAACTTGCGGAGAAATTTGCCATCGACGCCGAGGTCGTGCGCACCGGCACCGCCACGCGCCTGGAGCGCGGACTACGGCCGGACGAGTCAGTGTTCGAGGTCCATCCCTATACGGTCGTCTCCCTCGACTACATCAAGTCGGACCGGCGGCGCAGCGATTTCCTTCGCGCTTGCCCGGAGTTCGTCATCATCGACGAGGCGCACGCCTGCGTGCGGTCGAACACGAACACCCGACACCAGCGCTATCAGCTGCTCAAAGGCCTCGCGGACAGCGAGCCGCGCCGGCACATGGTGTTCCTCACCGCGACACCGCATTCGGGCGATGACACCGCCTTCCACAACCTGCTGGGCTTGCTGGAACCGAAATTCTCGGCGTTGGCCGATGCGCCCGAAGGCGAGATGCGCCGCCGCCTGCGCGAAGAACTCGCGCTGCATTTCGTCCAGCGCCGTCGCGGCGACATCGCCGAATGGAAAGACGAGGCAGGCTTTCCTGTCCGCGAGAGCCGGGAAGCGACCTACCGCCTGACCGGCGATTGGGGCGGCCTGTTCGACGACGTCCTCGACTACGCAAGAACCATGGTCGACCGCACGGCTGATGGGACCAGGCTTCAGCAACGCATGTCCTGGTGGGCCGCGCTCGCGCTGCTGCGCTGCGCTTCCTCAAGCCCGGCGGCCGCGTCGCTTGCGCTGCGAACCCGTCTCCAGGCCACCGAGGGCGACACGGAGGATGCGCAGGTCGAACACCTGGACCGGAGGGCAGGCGAAACCGTGATGGACGAGACCGCCGACGACTCGCTCGCCCTCACCGAGAGCATTCCCGCCGGCACCGTCGAGGCCGAGGATGTCGAGGCCCTGCGCCAGCTCATCGACCGGGCGGATTCGCTGCGCGGTCCAAGGAACGACCCCAAGCTCACGGCGCTGATCGACGAGGTCGGTCAGCTCGTGCTCGACGGTTTCCGGCCCGTCGTCTTCTGCCGCTACATCGCCACCGCGCACTATGTCGGCCACGAACTGAAGCAAGCGTTGGGTGCCGGAAATACCCATGTCGCCGTGGTCACAGGGGAGCTCACTTCCGATCAGCGCGAAGAGCGGATCGAGGCGCTCGGCGAACTCGACGAGAAGATTACGCCCATCCTGGTTGCCACCGACTGCCTGTCCGAAGGCGTCAACCTGCAGAACCACTTCAACGCAGTGGTCCACTACGACCTCACCTGGAATCCGACCCGCCACGAACAGCGCGAGGGCAGAGCCGACCGTTTCGGCCAGGCCTCCCGCACGGTTCGCGCGCTCATGCTCTACGGCGAAAACAATCCCGTCGACGGTGCCGTCCTCCGCGTGATCCTTCGCAAGGCCGAAAAGATCCGCAAGGAACTCGGCGTCGCCGTACCCTTGCCAGCGGACAACAACAAGGTGATCGACGCCATCATGAAGGCGGTCCTGCTTCACCGCGGCAGACATTCCCGGGCCGACCAAATGTCCTTCGAATTCGCCGAGACCGAGGTCGAAGTGGACGACGCATGGCGAACGGCCAGCAACCGGATGACGCGCACGGTCTTCGCCCAGCGCCGCCTGACCCCTGACGACGTGCTTCCCGAATGGCGCAAGGCCGTATCCGTCTTGGGCGGTCCCAGCGATGTCGACCGCTTCGTGCGTCTGTCCGCAGAGCGCCTCGGCGCGGCAATTGACCGACGGGACGGCTATTGCCGGATGCCGGTCGTTCACTTCCCGAAGCCCCTTCAGGATCGCCTCGATGCCATCGGATTCACCGCATCGGCGAAGATCGCTTTCGCCCAGCCCGCGCCGGCCGGTGCGGACTACATCCACCGTGCGCATCCGCTGGTGGCCGTGCTGGCGGACTACGTCTCCGAGAAGGCCCTCGACGCTGCCAACCCGGAAGTCGGCGCCCGCGCGGGCGCGATGTTCACGCGCGCGGTCGATACCCGCACCGTGCTCTATCTCCTGCGCCTGCGCTGCCAACTCCAGATAGAGCGGCGCGGGCCGGACGGCCGCTTCTCGCCGCTCAGATCACTTCTCGCCGAGGAGTGTCTCGGTGTCGCGGTCCGGGGCGGCGCCAGTCCCGAAGTAACGACCGAGGACGATGCGTTGTCGCTTCTCACGCTGGAGCCGGGACGCAACATGGCGGACGGCCAGAAGATCCACCTCATACGGCAGGCCCTCGACGCGTTGCCGGGGATGGAAGACGCATTCGCGCACGTTGCCCATGAGCAAGCCCGCCGGGTGCTCGCAGACCATCGCCGCGTCCGCGAGGCGAGCGATGCCAGGGGCCTGCGCTACGACGTCGTCCCGGCGTTGCCCGTAGACAAGATCGGCGTTTACGTTTTCATGCCCATGGCATCCCTCTGACCATGGCGAGCGCCCGAGCCAGCCGCGGCTTCACGGCACTGAAGATCGAAGGGGGCATCCTGCCCTCGGATTTCCTGCACGCCGTCGCCACGCTGGAAGCGCCCAGTCAGACCGGCGCCGACTACGGACTCTCGAAATCGCTTGCGATCAAGGAGGAGCTTGCCCGCTACTGGCGCATCGCCAACGATCTCTACGGAAGCTATTCCGAGCGCCGTCCCCGCCGGGATCTCACTGCGCCCCAGGTCGACGTCGAAGAATGGCTCGTCCCATTCCTGCGTTCGCTCCTCGGCTACGACGATCTTACCGACGCCGACAGTGTCGTGCTGGAAGACCGTGTGTTTCGGCTGACACACCGCGCCTGCGAAGGCGCCGTACCGCTGCTGCTCGTCACGCACGATTTCGACCTCGACAAGGCCGATCCGCGTCTCGGTCACGACGGCAGACGGCAGGCGCCCCACGGCATGATGCAAGAGTACCTCAATGCCGAGGACGCTGCGCTGTGGGGTATGGTCTCCAACGGCTCGAAGCTCCGCATCCTGCGCGACAATCCGAGCCTGACCCGGCCCTCCTACATCGAGGCCGACCTCGACCTCGTCTTCGCGGAAGAGCTCTACCCCGACTTCGCCGCCCTCTGGCTCACCGCCCATTCAAGCCGCCTCAGGCCCCTCGACGACAAGCCGTCGAGCTGCATCATCGAGTCCTGGCGGGCCAAGGCGCAGGAGACCGGTGAACGCGTGCGGGAGAATCTCCGCGACGGCGTCACCGGCGCGCTACGTCAAATCGGCAACGGGTTCCTTCGCCATCCGGCGAATATTGAGCTGCGCAAAGCGCTCGAAACCGGCGCGCTTTCGCCGGACCGCTACTTCCAGCAACTCCTTCGGCTCATCTACCGCCTGCTCTTTCTCTTCACCGCCGAGGAGCGCAACCTGCTTCACGCGCCGGATGCCACCGACGAACAAAGAGCCGTGTTCGCGAACGGCTACGCACTCTCGCGGCTGCGTGAGCGCGCGCTGCGCCGCCGCCATTACGACGGGAACCGGGATCTCTGGCAAGGGCTCCAGATCACCTTTGGCGCTCTAGCCAAGGGCGCTCCTGGACTGGGGCTGCCGGCACTCGGCGGCCTTTTCCTAGACGCCGAATGTCCCGACCTCGACGGCGCCGCCATCGCCAACGAGCATCTTCTCGAAGCCGTCCGCGCCCTCGCGTTCTTCCGTTCCGGCAACAGCCTCGCCCGCGTCAACTACCGGGACATGGACACCGAAGAGCTGGGTTCGGTGTACGAGAGTCTGCTGGAACTTCGCCCCGTCATCGACGTGGACGCCTCGCCCTGGACATTCGCCTTTATCGGTGATGCCAATGGTGAACGCGCCAAGGGGTCTGAGCGCAAGCTCACCGGTTCCTACTACACGCCGCCGTCGCTAGTCAGCGAGCTCATCAAATCGACGCTCGACCCCGTGATCGCGGACGTCGTCAAAGCCCAATCCGAGGATCCGCGCGCCGCGCTTCTCGATCTGAAGGTGATCGACCCCGCCTGCGGTTCCGGGCATTTCCTGCTGGCCGCGGCCCGCCGCCTCGCCGCCGAGATCGCCCGTATCGACTCCGGCGCAGACACGTCGGATGAACGTACCCGCCAGCACGCGCTACGTGAGGCGGTCCAGCACTGCATCTATGGGGTCGACCGTAATCCGCTTGCCGTCGAACTCTGCAAGACCGCGCTCTGGATGGAGACGGTCGAGCCCGGCAAGCCGCTCACCTTCCTCGATTCTCACATCCTTCAGGGCGACAGTCTGGTCGGCATTCTCGACCCCGAGATCATGGCGAACGGCATACCCGACAACGCCTTCAAACCCTTAACCGGTGACGACAAGGCCGTTTGCCGTGACCTCAAGAAGCGCAACCGGCATCGGGGGCAAGGCAGCCTCTTCGATCAGGACGCCGTCATCGAGGTGGCCATTTCAGGCCTCGACCTCGACGCCATGCCCGAGGAAACACTGGAAGACGTGGAACGCAAGCGCGCGACCTGGCAGGCCGGGCTGCGCGACGAGAGGCGCGCCCGCGAGGCCATGCGCGCCGACTTCTTCGTCGGCACGTACTTCGCACCCAAGACGAGCGACAATCTGGAGATCGTGCCTCTCAATGAGGACATCGACCGCCTCGGACGTGATATCCCCGGGCGTCCTGGCGTCGAAGATTTCGTCCGAAGTCTAGCTCACACCCACCGTTTTCATCACTGGCATCTCGCGTTCGCCGAGATCATGCAGGATGGCGGCTTCGACGTAGTGCTAGGAAATCCGCCCTGGGAAGTCTCTCAGCTCAATGAAGAAGAGTGGTTCGCGAGCAGGGCGCCAAGTATAGCCAACCTGGCTGGCGCAGCGCGAAAACAAGCTATTGCCAAACTTCGGGAAGATAATCCGCCGCTTTGGATCGAGTATCAGAACGCTTTGTATGACTACAACGCGAAGAACGCCTTTTGCCGCGCATCTGGTCGATATTCCCTTAGCACATCCGGCAAGCTCAACAGCTATGCGCTCTTTTCCGAAGCTTTCATGCACCTCGTCAACCCGCGAGGCCGCTCCGGCCTGATCGTGCCCACTGGTATCGCCACAGACCATTCCACCAGGGCGTTCTTCGAGCACACTGTATCCCAGTCGCGGCTCGCCAGCCTGTATGACTTTGAGAATCGGGAAGCGGTGTTTCCCGGCGTGCATCGCTCCTACAAGTTCTGCCTCCTAACATTGAGCGGCAAGGGCAACCCCGTACCTGAAGCTGAGTTCGCGTTCTTCCTGCACCAGGCGGAACAATTGAAGGAACCCGAACGGCGCTTCACGCTCAGCGCTGAAGACTTCTCGCTGTTCAACCCCAACACCCGAACTTGCCCAATCTTCCGCACGAAACGAGACATGGAAGTCGCGCGCAAGATGTACCGACGAGCAGGGGTTCTGTGGAGAGATCAACAATCCGATGTGCCCGAAGCGAACCCCTGGGGAATCAGCTTCATGCAAATGTTCAACATGACCAGCAACTCGGGACTATTCCGAACCCGCGATGACCTGGCCGACGAAGGCTGGGAGCTTGATGGTAACGTGTTTGTACGCGATGATAAACGGTATCTGCCCTTGTACGAAGCCAAGCTGTTTCATCAATACGACCACAGGTTTGCTACCTTCCAAGGTGTTTCCGATCGAGACATTCGGAATGGTAATGCCCGGCCAATGACGGCGGACGAGAAATCCGACCCAAGCGCTGTCGTCGTTCCGAGATACTGGGTTCCGGAAGAAGAAGTTGCGGAAAGACTTGACATAAGGCGAATCACCCCACAATTCTTTGCCGAGCCGAGCCGAGCCGAGCCGAGCCGAGCCGAGCCGAGCCGAGCCGAGCCGAGCCGAGCCGAGCCATATTCGACGCGCTCACTCGATTGGGTCGCAGCTCTCTCTCAGGGACATCGCACGAGCGACCGACGAACGGACCTCGGTCCTAGCGATGATTCCTCTCGTCGCCTTTGGCCACACATCAACGATGTTGCTCCTTGGCTCTTCGCGTTCCGCGACGTCACAAATGCGACCAACGAGCGGACAGGGATAACTTCGATGATCCCCGCATTCGGTGCCGGCCATACAGTAACAGTCTTGGTTCTTGAGTAATACCGCGTGTGTCTTGAGTTCGACAAGACGGGAAGTTTTCTGCTTCTTCACATGGAACCTGTACTATGAGTGAAGGCGGTACCGTTATACGTTTCGATTACGTACAGGTTCTCCAAGTTTTTCGAGACATCACCAATTCGACGAATGAGCGGACATTGATCGTCGATAACATTCCCCTAGGTCCAGTGGGGAACAACGCTCCGGTCATCGCGTATCGACACTCTCGCGCCGTAGCATTTGCGCTTCTCTTGGCAAACATGAACAGCATTCCGCTCGATTGGTCCGCCAGACTCTCCGTTGGCGGGGTGCACATGAGTTTCTTCATCGTCAAGCAACTTCCTGTCCTGCCACCCGATTCGTATTTGAGGCCGAGTAGTGTCGGCCACCCCTATGTGCAGTTGATCGTTCCGCGAGTACTGGAATTGACCTATACATCCGAGGAAATGGAAGATTTCGCCGCTGACTTGGGTTTTGATGGCCCGCCATTTCCTTGGGATGAAGAACGGCGCCACTGTCTCCGCTGCGAATTGGATGCAATCTTTGCTCAGATGTACGGTCTCACTCGTTCCGATCTCGAATGGATCCTGGATGCACGGGCACCAAGCTCATCCTTTCCATCTCTTAAGCAGAACGAGATGCGGGCTTTTGGCGAGTACCGGACCGAGCGCTATGTGCTCCAAGCATTCGATTCACTTGAACACGGACAGATCCCCAATTTAGGTGGCTGACCGCTGGGCCGCCCACGCACGCCGGCTCTTGTACAAACCTGTTGTGCAGAGTTCGGGATAAGCCTCCTCAATTTTCTCCCGCACTTCTTGATCGTTCAGTGTCCCCCAGGTCAGATCCTTCACGAACAGCTGCACTCTCATTCGCGTAGCGCGCTGCTTTCGATCCCACTGTGTCAACAGAAGCTTATGGATGTCTTCGGTTGTGTAAGAAACTTGTTTCTTGACGTTTGGATTCTCGTCGATTGCCTTCGCCCAGTCTTTCGCAGCATCCATGATTACCTTTTCCACCGCCGCGTGCATGGAGCGTTTGATCTTTTCGTTTGCCGACTCCACCAAAACTTCTATTTCGGCCCATTTCGTTTGCATGATTAACCATTCGCTCTTTTTATATATCCTTCCGAGAGGTGGACCCAGTTGCCTTGTAAACATCTCTCTGAACGCGTCCACGCGCCTGTTGACGTCACGTGCACCCAAGTCGACGCTGCTACTGAGATCTATTCGCATCCTCTCCGACAACCGGTTCCGAAGATCGTTCTCCAAGCCAAGCTCCGTAAGCTCCTTGGGAATCGCGAGAGTGGTGGTTCGAGACAAGCTGGCACCCGTCACGTGGATTTCGATGAATCCCACATAACCTTGGTACACTTCTGTTTGCTTCTCCTCCTTGAAATCTCTCGGAGGATGTTCCTGCAAGTGGGTTTCTACCTCCTTAATCGTCTCCTCGTCCACTGTGCTCAGCTGCGCTTTCGGTTCAGCCGGAATAAAATGCTGATCGACAGGCTCGGTCAACAACTCGTCGATCACCCCCTGATTCGTGATAGCACTGGACCCGTGGTGCTCCATGGCATCCTGCGCAAGGAAAGCCGGATCGTGCATTTTCGTCGTACCTGACTGGGGGGTGTCCGACCGCTCGCCCTGCGATGCAGATTGCTCCTGCCCTTGTTTCCCCATCATTCGGCCCATCCAGCGCCGAAATTCACAAAGTTCGGCTCCTTCCATCCAGATACCGTTTACCGAAACGCGCTCGATCGGGTCGACGCGCTCTGCGATTGGTGACCAAACGGCGCCGATTCCGGGCGCAGTGATAGCAGCCACCCGTAGTCCAGCTCGATGCTGGATGGTGGTACCGTGGTCGTGGAGTATCCGGACGCCGGCTGTCTGACCGTAACCACTGCGATCCACCTCGTCGTCAAGCTCGATCACGACATGATTGCGCTCACCCGTCCGCTTTTCTGCCGCGAGAATCTTCCGAGCAAGCCTTTCCGTGATCGCCGGACCAAGATATCGAATCATACCCGTTGCACCGTCGATCCAAGCGGCAAGCTGTTCTTCATCCACCTTGCAAGCCTTCATCCCGCGTCCCCAAATCAGCTCGTTAGGTAGGTCAACCTACCTTCTACCTGCAGGCCGGTACACCAAGCCACTGCCTCGAGGCCTTGGTGCCATGTCGGCGAGACCTCGGACAGCGAGGAGATCTACCGCCACCGTCGCGGGTCGTAGCGCTCACCGCCAGCCATGTTGATCGAAACGGGTGTGATTGTGCCACACAGATGGCGACAGGTGGACACGGAGTGCACAAGGCGCGCGCTCATGGGTCCGTTTTGCCAGCCTCATCGAGACCTGCTGGGAAAGCGCCACCGTTCGCCCGGCCGGCCTGATCCGCCAGAAGGCACGGGGGAAAATTTTTCGAGGCGGCGGCCCGGAACTCCGGTCGGGCTACGCCCTCCCTCCGTTCCGGGCCGCCGCCTTTCCCCGTCTCATCCTGATTGACGCGCAAGTCTCAAGTTGATTGTCGCGCCGCAACCCGCCGTTCGACGTATCCAAGGGGTGCATTTGAAGGCTCAATCCCATGACCTGCGCCATGGCCTTTCCGATCCGTTCGGCCGCAGCCTCGATATCGCGATCAGCGAGATGGGCATAGCGCAACGTCATCTGCACGTTGGAATGCCCGAGCAGGCGGGAGACGACCGGCACCGGCACGCCGTTCATCACGGCATGGCTCGCCATCGTGTGACGAAGGTCATGAATGCGGACGTCTTCTATCCCGGCTTCGCGCCTGATGCGATACCAGAGCTTGAAGTCGGGGCCGCGCGGACGGGCGGGGTCGAGTGGAGAGGGGAACACGAAAGGGCTCCCCCCGCGCGGCTGCCGGTCAAGAATGGCGCTGGCCCGGCTGCCCAGCGGCACCGTCCTCGGCCCTGTCTTGCTGTCCGCGAGGGCTAGTACGCCGTCGCGGACCTCGGACCAGCGCAGGCCCGTGATCTCGCCCTTGCGGCATCCGGTCAGCAGCAGCAGCCGGACGATGTCGGCCTGCTGTTGGCCGCTCTTGCCGGTCTGTGCGTCAAGGACGCTGTGCAGTCGCGCAATCTCCTCGCGGGACAGGAATCTGGTGAGCGCCGGGCGGCGGTTCCTTCTGATGCCCTTGGCGGGATTGACCTCGACATGGCCGCAGGCAACGGCGAAGTTCAGGATCTGGCGGAGGATGTCGAGCCCGCGGTTTGCGCTGCCCGGCGCGGTCCGGCTGTAGCGGTCGAACCACTGCCTGATCCGAGCCGGAGTAATGCGGTCGAGCGGCTTCGCCCCGAATGCGGGAAGAAGCTGCCGCCTCAGGCATCCAGACGCGGTGTCCTGACCCGACGGCTTGTAGCGGGCGAAGTGGACCTGTTTCCATGGACCCGCGACAAAGTCCCGGAACAGCGGGACCCGGTCCGCCGCAGCGTCTGTCTTCCCCGGCTGCGGGCCGACAGCCTGCCGGGCATGGCATTCCCGGCGGGCCTCCTCGACGCTCTTCACGGCGACCGGACCGAGCGAGACCCGTTTCGTGCGCCCGCCGGCGTCGAGCAACAGCACCCAGCTTCGCCCGCCGGTGGGCCGCACCCTGACCCCGAGACCGGCAATGCGGCTGTCCCAGACGGTATATTCCCGCTCGTGGGGGCGGAGACGGGCAATGGCGGCGTCGGTGAGTTTTGTTCTTTCCCTGGCGACCATCGTTCAACTCCCCAACACGGCGTCAAGCATCTCGGCGGCATCGCGCACCATGGCGTCGGCGGCATGCGTGTATTTCAGCGTCGTCTCCGCCCTGCGGTGACCCAGCAGCCTGCCGATGGCGAGGACGTTCTCGCCTCGCCGGAGCGCCAGGCTCGCATGCGCATGTCGCAAATCGTGAAGGCGCAAATCATCCAGTCCGGCTTCCGCACGAACCATGTTCCAGAATTTGGACAGCCATTCCACGCTGCGAGGCCCGTCCCTTCGCTCCGCGGGAAAGATCCAGCGGTTCTTCCCCGCGAGGGCATCGAGAATGTTCCGGGCGGGTTCCGAGAGCCACACGGTTCGGGGTCCCGTCTTGCTATCGCGGAGGAACAAATGGCCCTCGCGATAGTCGGACCATTGCAGGGTGACGATTTCGCTCTTGCGGCAACCGGTCAGAAGGAGAAGCCGGATGACTGCGACCTGCTGCGGCCAGCGGGTCTCGTGCGCTTTGAGCCGCGCGGACAGTTGGCGGATTTCCTCGTCGGAGAGGAACCGCTCCCGGCCCTTGCGGCGGTAGCGCCGGATGCCCCGACAGGGATTGGAGCCCTCCGGGCGCAGGCCCATCGTCTCTGCTTCCCTCATGATGACGGACAGCACCGGCATGGACCGGTCCGCCGCCACCGGCGTCGCACGAAGCGAGGCGAACCAGTTCCTCACCTCTTGCCGGTCGATGTCGGCAATCGGACGCCCGGCGAAATGCGGCAGAAGCTGATTGCGGAGATAGCACCGGTTCACATTGAGCGTTCCGGCCTTCCAGAGCCGGGTGTGGCGCTCGAACACGGTCCCGGCGACCGCCTCGAAGACCGTCTCGTCGGGGCGCTGCGGCACTTCCTCGCCTCGCCGGATCGCGGCAAGTATCTCGACAGCCGAAGCCCGCGCCTCGCCGACGCTCACGTCTCCGGCATCGCCCACAATCTTCCAGAGGCGTTCGCCTTTGTGCTGGCATTGGACGAAAAACCGCTTCTTGCCCGTAGGCATCACCCGGACGCCGAAACCACGAAGTTTGGCGTCCCGGATATCATAGGAAGTCTTGCGGGGCCTGAGCGCCTCGACGCGGCCCGCAGTAAGGGCAACCCTGGGCATGTCTTTCTCTCCGTTCCGGTTGCAGCCAGGGAGCCGGAAGGACGAACCGCCGCCCCTTCTGCAACTGATTCTTGAGAGAAAAACGACGCCATATCAGATAGTTAGCACCGTAAGGTGCGTTGCAGGTGTAGCGTCCGGCCCCGCTTTGGGCCAATCTGGTGCGCCATGGACCTGCATCTATTCATCAGCGCCGAACATCGCCCGGACGCGCATATGGGCGAGAAGATGGCCGAGCATGTCGAGCAGCTGCGTTTGGCGCGCGAGGGCGGCTTCGAGGGCGTGGCCATCGGCAACCACCTCTCCTATGGCGATACCGCCTGGTTCCCGCCGCTGGAAACGCTGCTGCATCTGGCGCCCGAAGCCAAGGGCATGCAGATCGCCACCTGCATGCTGATCCTGCCGCTCTACCATCCGTTCCAGATCGCCGAGCAGGCAGCGCTGCTCGATGCTGTATCCGGCGGCAGGTTCGCGCTCGGCGTGGCGCCCGGCTGGCAGCAGGACGAGTTCGAGTTGATGGGGCTGGATTTCGGGCGCCGGATCGGACGCTACCTGGAAGGAGTCGATCTGATCCGGCGGCTGTTCACAGAGGGGTCCGTCAACTTCGCCGGCCGGCATTTCACTGCGAACGACCTGACTCTCGCACTCAGGCCCGTGCGCCGGCCGCGGCCGCCGATGTGGTTCGGCGGCAGCGTCGAAGCGGCGGTCGAGCGGGCGGCCCGCCTGGCGGACACGAGGCTCGGCGACAGCTGGGTCGCCTCCTCGCATCTGGTAGGCAATGTCGTCAGGCGCCAGGCGGAATGCTTCCGCGAGGCGCTCGATGCGCTCGGCAAGCCCATGCCCGCCCGCTTCCCGATGCTGCGCAATATCGTGGTCGCGCCGGACCGCGAAACGGCAGTCCGCGAGGCCGGCCCGTTCCTGGAAGCCAGCTACAGGGTCTTCGGACAGTGGGGCCTGTTCCGGACCATCGGCGGGGTCGGCAAGGACGAGCCCGACCTCGACGAACTGCTCGCCGGGCGGGTCGTGATGGGCTCGCCGGAAGAGGTCGCGGACGAACTGCTCTCGCTCTCGGAGGCGACGGGGTGCAACCGCATCGTCACCCGCATCCAGTGGCTCGGCATGGACCAGCGGCTCGTGCTGCGCAGCATCGACTTGCTTGCGGACCGCGTTCTGCCGATGCTCCGCAAGGAAACGCGCTGACGCTTTTCGGAAAGAGGACGCCATGACGGAGATTCACAGGGGCGGCTGCCATTGCGGCAATGTCCGCGTGGCCTACCGCACGGCGAAGCCCGTGTCGGACTGGCCGATCCGGGCCTGCCAGTGCAGCTTCTGCCGCAAGCACGGCGTGCGCGCGACCGGCGATCCCGAAGGGCTGTTGGAAATCGCAATTGCCGACGAGGCGAATGTGGACCGCTACCGCTTCGGCCTCGGCATCACCGACTTCCTCATCTGCAAGGCTTGCGGCGTCTATGTCTCAGCGCTGGTGGAGGAACCGGACGGCCTGCTGGCGACGCTGATCGTCAACACGCTCGACCTGCCGCAGGACGGCTTCCCTGAGCCCGCGCCGGCGCATTACGACGACGAGAACGAAGAGCAGCGCCTTGCAAGGCGCCGCCTGCGCTGGACGCCGACGGCGATGGTGCCGGCGACGGCGCTAACGTAAAGACCGGCGCTGGCGACGGCGCTTTCATAACCGCACGAACATCCGGTATCCGGGAGAGTTATCCATGCCGCTCGACAGCCCTGTAATCGTGGACGGACTGATCGTTTCCGACTGGAGCCGCGAGGTCTTCGAGGAAATGCGCGATGGCGGCCTCACCGCCGCCAATTGCACCTGCGCCGTCTGGGAGAACTTCCGCGAGACAATGGACAACATTGCGGCCTGGCAGGGGTATTTCCGCGACCATGACGACATTCTGGTTCAGGCCCGCTCCGTCGCCGATATCCGCGCGGCGAAAGCAGCGGGCAAGGTCGCGATCTTCCTCGGCTGGCAGAACAGCTATCCCATCGAGGACCGGGTGGACTATCTGCCGCTCTTCCACGATCTCGGCGTGCGCGTGATCCAGCTCACCTACAACACGCAGAACCTCGTCGGCTCCGGCTGCTGGGAGAGCCGGGACAGCGGCCTCTCGGATTTCGGGCGCGACGTCATCGACGAAATGAACCGGCTCGGCATGCTGGTCGATCTCAGCCATGTCGGCGACGGGACGAGCCGGGACGCGATCCTGCATTCCAAGCAGCCTGTGGCCTACACGCATTGCGCGCCCAACGCGCTCTACGACCATCCGCGCAACAAGCCGGACGAGATGCTGAAGCTGATCTCCGACCGGGGCGGCTTCACCGGCGTTGTCGCCTACACGCCCTTCATGGCGCAGCAGGGCGAGGCCACGGTGGACGATGTGGTGGCGCTGCTCGACCACACCATCTCCGTGGCCGGCGAGGAGAATGTCGGCATCGGCACCGATTTCACCCAGGGCCACGGCGTCGGGTTCTTCGAATATCTGCGCTCCGACAAGGGCCGCGGCCGCGCGCTATCCGCGCCCATGGCGAACCGCCCGCCCAACCCGAAGGGCCTCGACGGCATGCGCGACTACCCCAACCTCATCGCCGCCATGGATCGCGCCGGCTGGTCCGACGCGCGGATCGAGAAGATTGCCGGTGAAAACTGGCTGCGTTTTCTGGGAGAGGTGTGGCGGGGCTAAGGCGGTCGGCGGGCCCTTCTCCGGGCGACCTCCGACGGGTTACATGACCACGCCCAATTGCCGTGCCATGTCGGGGAAACTGTCCGCGACGATGTCGTGGATCGGATTCGGGTCCCGGTCGGGCGGGCCTTCAGGGCCCCACTCGTCGGGCCGCTTCACGAAGGCGGTTCTGAAGCCGCAGCCCTTCGCTGCATCGAGGTCGAAATTGTGGCAGGCCACCATGCATATTTCACCCGGTTCCAGCTGCAGGAACTTCGCGACGGCGTTGTAGGCTTCCGGCAGGATTTTGTACTTGCCGATCGCCTCGCAAGAGAAGACGGCGTCCCAGCCAAGCCCGTTGCGCCTGGCCGTGTCCATGATGATCCGGAAGCTGAGGATCGTGAATGACGCGCACAGGAAATTCTCGCGAAGCTTCGGCAGGGTTCCGGGAAAATCGGGCCAGCACTGCAAATTATGCATCGTGTCGTAACAGATCGCGTGGCGCTCGTCCTCGGTGAAGGCGTCGAGTCCGTGCTCCTCGACGAGGCTCTCCAGCGCCATCCGGTGGGCGTCGTCGATGTTGTAAGCCGGCGGTTCCCTTTCGCCCAGATTGATCATCTTCCCCAGCGAGCGGCGCCGGAACTCGTTGGCAATATGAACCCAGTTCTTCTCGATCCCGTGCCTGGCGCCGGTCTCCGCCAGTGCACCTTTGACGCCGGAATGCCAGTCGAGAATGGTCCCACCCGTGTCGAACGTCAGAGCCTTAACGCTTGCCAAACTCATCGCGGCCTCCCCCGAAATTCCTGCGGCAACAATTTCATGCTCCACCGCCAACCGCAATCGGCGGCTTTGTGAGAGGGCGGTCCCCGTTCGGCTTGAGTACGGGCCTGTTCCCGTTTCATGTCACCCGCGAGCGCGTCTGGTACTTGGGATCGCGCCAGAGTTCCTGCGCGATCACGGTTTCGAGGGTTTCGGCGGCTGCGAGCACGTCCGCCTCGTCGATATAGAGCGGCGTGAAGCCGAAGCGCATGATGTCGGGCGCGCGGAAATCGCCGATCACGCCGCGGTCGATCAGCGCCTGCATGGCGGGATAGCCGTGCTCGAAGGCGAAGGACACCTGCGAGCCGCGTTCGGCCGGATTGCGCGGCGATGCGAGCGCGAGGCCGGGGCAGCGGGCCTCGACCTCGGCGATGAACAGCTCCGAGAGCGCAATCGAGGCCGTGCGCACCTCCGCCATATCGACGTCCTCCCACACGTCCAGCGCCCGGTCCAGGATGGCGAGCTGCACGATGGGCGGCGTGCCGACCCGGAGCCGCTCCGTTGACATGGCGGGGCGGTAGGAGGGCTCCATGGCGAAGGGCGCATCGTGGCCGAGCCACCCGG
>MKWU01003491.1_pt1 | contig 20552 bp, 18 predicted proteins | sample 809101 | NCBI WGS metagenome assembly MKWU01 (sample SAMN05860141, study PRJNA318959) | sponge metagenome | host: Aplysina aerophoba | place: Slovenia: Piran, Adriatic Sea, Gulf of Piran | collected 2013-05-07
GGTTTGAAAAGAATAAACTGCTCGACTTGTATTTGACGATTGGTATGAGTATAACAATGTCAAACAAAATTATCAACAAGAATCTTAAAAAAAATTAAAGAGGTATTTAGACTACCTGAGTAGTTACTATCTATCAATTAAGGAATCATAGGTGGTAATGTGAATTGGGGTTAGATACTCAAGCAGATGTATTTCATCTCAAGGTAATCTTCAATGCCATGCCGAGACCCTTCTCGGCCAATTCCCGATTGCTTGATTCCTCCAAATGGAGCCGCCTCAGATGAAAAAATACCAGTATTAATTCCAACAATCCCATACTCCAAGTCCTCGGCCACTTTCCAAACCCTTGAGACATCCTTGGTATAGAAATAGGCGGCCAAACCAAAAATGGTGTCATTGGCCAATTCAACGACTTCTTCATCACTCTCAAATTTGAAAATCGGAGCAAGCGGTCCAAAGGTCTCATCATGTGCAACCATCATATCCTGAGTCACATTAGTGAGGACAGTAGGCTCAAACCAATATCCTCCAAGCTCTGAGCGAGAGCCACCTGTGATAACACTTGCACCCTTATCTTTGGCATCCTTGATGTGGGCAACAACTTTATTGACCGCGGCCTGATTAATCAGTGGTCCGGTATTCACACCGTCGCCAAAACCATCGCCCAGAACAAGTGACTGTGTTGCTTCAGCTAGTTTCTGGGAAAACTCTTCATAGATCCCTGATTGAACATAAATGCGATTAGCACAGACACAGGTCTGACCGTTATTGCGGTATTTGCAAATCATTGCTCCGCTAACCGCATCATCCACGTTAGCATCATCAAAAACAATGAACGGGGCATTTCCACCAAGTTCCATCGATACTTTTTTGATTTGTTCACCAGCTTGTTTGATTAAAATTCTACCGACTTCAGTTGAACCAGTGAACGTAATTTTGCGAACAATAGGATTTGAGCAGAATTCCTGACCAATCGCTTTGGAATGCGTCGAAGGTATAACGGAAAAGACACCTTTGGGAATGCCTGCGCGTTCTGCGAGAACAGCCATAGCCAGTGCAGAAAGCGGTGTTTCTGACGCCGGTCGGCACAAAATTGAACACCCAACAGCTAATGCCGGAGCAGCCTTTCTAGTAATCATAGCATTAGGAAAATTCCACGGTGTGATTGCCGCTACAACGCCCACGGGCTGTTTAATGACCATAAGGCGCTTATCCGTTTGGTGTCCGGGTATAGTCTCGCCATAGACTCTCTTTGCTTCTTCAGCAAACCATTGGACAAAAGAGGCACCATACATGACCTCACCTTTAGCTTCAGCAAGAGGTTTACCCATTTCTGCCGTAAGGATAGTAGCAAGGTCATCTGAATTCTCAATCATCAGGTTATACCAGTTGAGGATAATTTCTGAACGATCTTTCGCAGTTCGAGCCGCCCATAATTTTTGTGCCACTTGTGCACCGGCTATTCCTCTTCTCGTTTCCGCAACACCCAAATTTGGCAAGGATACAATGGTGTCCTTTCGTGCTGGATTCACCACGTCAAAAGTCGTACCATCATCGGCCGCAATCCATTCGCCATTGACATACCCATGTGTTGCGAGCAGTGTGGGGTCTTTAAGCATTGAAATCAAATTAGTATGGTCAAGCATATGAATTATCCTCGATTTAGATGAATGTTTAGAAAGGTTAGCATTATGTTATTTTTGACTTGTGACAAGAGTCTCATTGGAACGTTTGGTTTTTAGATAATGCCATATTAATAAGAATCTATTCCTGAGATGTACTTGTGAATTCAATTCTCAAAGAGATGTAAAAAAATCTAGAGTGTCCTGCTTCAAAAACTAAACTCATCATCATTTATAGGTTTTCAAACAAGAATATCAACATATCGACCACCCAACGAGATAAATTATTTTGTCTAATACTTAATTTGTTGTGAAATGATTCTTGAAAAAGGATGTCTAAGCTCTGCAATAAGTTCAGTGGTACTATGTGCCAAGTCAACAACACAGTTTCTAATGGATGTGGTAAAATGAATTTCCACTTCATAACTCAGTGTGTTCGACTTTATATCGTTCAGTTATTTTTTATTTGAATAAGGGGATTGTGTATAAATAACTCCTCTAGCCAATTTCGTAATCATTTGAAACTAGGTTCTAAAGTCATAGCCATAAATGAAATAAATTGTAATTGCACAATTATAAGATAGAGTGTAGGGCAGGTAAAAGTTACGAATTTTGATTAGGTCTTTGATGCAACCAGGAAAAAGAAATAGCATTACTGACATTGCGGGTTTCTTAGTCGGAAATGCAACGGACCAACACATAAAGACTGGGACAACGGTGTTTACAAATAGTGTCCCATTCACTACTGCTGTTCATACAATGGGCGGTGCACCGGGCACCCGAGAGACTGATCTTCTAAAACCAGATCGTTTAGTTCAAAAAGTTGATGCCTTAGTTTTGTCAGGTGGTTCAGCTTTCGGTCTTGAAGCAGCTTCAGGAGTTACTAATGCTTTGGCAAGGGTGGGAAGGGGTTACCAAGTAGAGGATCACAATATTCCGATAGTCCCGGCTGCTATTTTGTTTGATTTACTTAATGGTGGTGATAAAAAATGGGTTGCAAATCCATATGGAAAATTGGGAGAAGAAGCCTTTATCAGTGCTGATATAGAGTTTCAAATTGGGTCAGTTGGAGTTGGCGCAGGTGCCACTGCATCCAGTTTGAAGGGTGGATTAGGAACAGCTTCACTCATCACCCATAGCGGTTTTACCGTTGGGGCGCTATTTGGTGTCAACTCGCTTGGCAGTGTTATTCAAGGCGAATCGGCTCACTTTTGGGCAGCACCTATGGAAATTAATGGAGAATTTGGAGATGTTGGAATATCTTGCGAAGTGGGAACATGCTTTGATACAGGAGGTGCTAATTTATCATCTCAAAAGGGAACGAACACAACAATTGGCATTGTCGCAACGGATGCAAATCTTACTCAATCAGAGTTAACACGGGTAGCCGTTGCTGCTCATGATGGCATAGCGAGGGCAATAGTGCCCTCACACACATTGTTTGATGGTGATTTGATTTTTGCAGCTTCCAATGGTCAATTGGAAGTCAAAAACAGGGAAGAAGTAATTTACGAAATCGCCCATTGTGCTGCAATCTGTACTTCAAGAGCAATAGCTAGAGGTGTATTTGAAGCGACTCCACACCCTAATGATAACGAACCAACTTGGAAAAGTAAATATTCAAGAAATGATTGAACGACAATCAACTTGACAGTGTGGAGACTGTAAAAGGATACAATTGATCTTGATTTGAGTGATTATTTTCCGATGTTTAAACCCTGAATATCTTGTTTCAGCCCCTTTTGACTGACTAATTTTTCAACTTCAGACATTTAAAACATTGTCAAAAATAATATTCCCCAATGAATGTCACTGGATTCGTCATTTCTGAAGCATTACCCGTACTGGCCATCCCCCCAACGATTGAAAAAATCAATATCCTGAATACCGACACCCATTGATAGCAAAATGGTAATGGAAAGGCAAATAACTCCCCAAACTACAGTTGTAGCTATGGTTGTTTGTATAACTTTGCTTTTAAATTGGGCCTTGAAAGGTGCCGATTGTGGGGTCCCTGGAACAATTTCTCCGCGTTCTCCTTGAGTTTGCACTCTTTGAGGAAGGAAAAAAAATAGACAAATAAACCAAAGAAGTGGATACAAAACAATTGCCGTTGTGAGACTCATCAGTTATTTTTCCTCAAATTCAATTAGAGCTCCCAAACAATCCTTGGGATGTAAGAAAATGACCGGCTTGCCATGAGCTCCAATTTTAGGTTCACTCTCCCCGAGCACTCGAAGTCCATTTGATTTAACCTGGGTAATGGCGTCTTTAACATTATCAACTTCAAGACAGAAATGATGAATCCCTCCACCAGGATTACGGTCTAAAAATTTTTGAATTGGACTGTCTTCACCCAATGGTTCTAATAATTCTATTTTAGTATTATCAAGTTCAACAAAAACGACTGTCACGCCATGCTCAGGCTTAGGGCAAGGTTGGGAAATATTAGCCCCAAAACCCGCGCGAAATATTTGCACGGCAGCTTTTAAGTCAGGGACTGCAATGGCAAGATGATTCAAAGCCCCAATCATTTTTTTGCCTTTTTCTTTTTGATCAAATCAATCGCTTCTTCCATGGTTAATTCGTTGGCATTTAATTTTTTGGGAATCGTTGCATTAATGGATCCCCATTTAACATAAGGTCCGTAGCGCCCATCTAAAACCCTGACTGGCCCCTTTAAATCAGGGTGAACGCCGAGTTCTTTAATCACATTTTTTTGAAGGCGTGGTTGATTTTTCCTTTTTAACAATAGCACTGCGTCCTCCACAGTCAATTGTGCTGGATCAAGATTTTTAGGCAGAGATGCATTGATTCCGTTCCAGCTCACATAGGGGCCGAAACGACCATCCCGCTTAAGTATTTGACCTCCTTCTGGATGCAAACCAATACTATTTTCCATGTTTGATTTGTTATCAGCGAGTAAACTAGTCGCACGATTAATGCCGATAGTGAACAATTCTAAAGGGTTGTTCTCGGCGAATGAAACAGAATTGTTTCCATGTTTAAGGTACGGGCCATTGCGCCCTAATAACCCACGAATCTCTTTTCCATCTTCAGGATGCTTACCGATTACACGCGGAAGATTCAAAAACTTTAAACATAATTCTTCTGTCATCTCATCAATATTGATGCCCTTGGGAATTCCCACTCGCTTTGGTTTGGCTTTAGATTTTCCCTTCCCCTTTTTTTCCGGTTCAACCTCGATGTAATAACCATAGGGGCCATTTTTTAATAGTACCTTTTGGTTGGTGTCCTGTAGTGTTAATATCTCCCTGCTCTCCCTTACAATGCCTGTTTTCCCCTTTTCCAACGGTAAATAATATTGGCATTTCTTGCACTGAAAATTGGGCGTCGATCCTTTAAAGATCATCAGCTCCAACTTGCCGTCACATCCATTTGGATTCGGGCATTGAAGACGCTTGGACTGTCCATTTGATGAAGTAGTCAAAAAGTAGGGTGAAATCATATCCGCAACCTTTTCGTTCACTTCTTTTCGTTCAATTTCAAGTATGCCTTCAACGGTGGTTGAAAAATCATCCCAAAAGGAATTGAGAACGGTCAGCCGGGCTTCGCGCCCTCCCGAAATCTCATCTAAATCCTTCTCCATATCAGCGGTGAAGTCATATTTGACATACTTCGTGAAAAACAGCATCAAGAAAGCCGAAACCAAACGACCGGTAGTGGTTGGCTGAAGGGTATTGGTCCGAGGAATAGGTTGGATATATTCACGCTTTTTTAAAGTCGAAATCATGGTTGAGTATGTTGAAGGGCGGCCAATTCCATGCTTTACCATCTCTTTGACCAATGTTGCCTCAGTAAATCGATAGGGTGGTTTGGTCTCTTTCTCTTGAACATTGGCCGCTTTTAGCTTGACTTGTTCATTTGCAGTCAACGGTGGCAGTTCCTTATTCTGGTGCTCAAGGTTTTGATCGCTGTCTTTTCGACTTATGTCGGTTCCTTCTTCATAGAGTTTCTTAAAACCAGTGTATACTGGGACTTGACCAGTCGCAATGAATTCAACTTGCTCATCCTCTGAAACCACAGTGACTTTAGTATTTTTGACAATGGCCGCTTTCATCTGCGTTGCCATTGACCGTTTCCATATCAATTCGTAAATTTTATAGCCATTCGCCGTAATGCTGGGTACTTGTTGCTTGAATTTCTGAGGAGTGAGGAGGAAGTTCGTTGTACGAATACACTCATGAGCTTCCTGGGTATTCTTGGCTTTGTTCTTATACACCCTTTCTTGTGCAACAACGGCCTCCTTACCGAGTAATGTGGCAATGGCGTTGCGACAATCGGTTCGTGCTTCACCAGACATATTGATGGCATCTGTTCGCATGTAAGTAATATAGCCGTCTTCATAGAGTCGCTGAGCAAGACGCATAGTTTCAGAGGAACTCAATTTAAATTTGCGATTGACATCTTGCTGTAATGTTGCCGTTGAAAAGGGAGGCGGAGGAGTGATTTGCGTTTCTTTGCTCGTGATGCCCTTGACCAAATAACGCTCTTTATTGTTAATGATGTGTTGGATTTCAGCCGCTTGATGTGCATTTTCAATCGTAAACTGCTGTAATTTTTGGCCTTCAAAATGTGTAAGAACGCATTTGAAAGCGACCTGCTGGGAATTTAAGAATTCACCTGAAATGACCCAATATGATTGAGGTTTGAAGGTATCAATTTGGTTTTCTCTTTCACTGACAAGGCGAAGACATACTGACTGTACCCGACCCGCTGACATTCCGGCAGGAAATTTAGACCACAGAATAGGGGAGAGGTTGTAGCCAACCAAAAAATCTAGTGTGCAACGAGCTAGGTAGGCCTCAACAAGGTGTTGATCCACATCTCGTGCCTCATTCATCGCCTTTTGGATACTATCCTTGGTGATTGAGGTAAAGGAAATGCGTTTGGATGATTTTAGCTTTAGAGTTTTGTACTTTTGCCGTAATATCTCTTTCAGGTGCCAGCTGATGGCCTCCCCTTCCCGGTCAGGGTCAGTGGCAAGGATCAGCTCTGGATCCTTTTTAAGGGCCGCAACGATCGCTCTGATATGTTGTGTTGATTTGTTTTCGATTTCCCAATCAATCGAAAAATTATCTTTGGGATCAATCGCTTCACGCTTTCTTTTGATATCTCGAATATGACCAAAAGAGGCAAGAACTTTGTAATCTTTGCCCAGATATTTTTCGATTGTTTTGGCTTTGGCCGGTGACTCGACTACGACAACTGGCATAAAACTCCTATAAATCTTTACGAATTGATTATGAAAAAGTGACAACAATTCCAAATCAATATGTGTTTGGAAGTATTTTTAGTTAGACAACAGTGGTGAAATTTCCACATATCAATTTGTAAATTCTTGCCAAGATCAAGCAAAAAATATTTTTTTGTCAAAAAAAATGTGAATTGAGAAAAAAATGATATGAGTGATTAATTTCCTTGGCTACCTCCTACTGTTAGGCCGCCAATGAGAATTGAAGGTTGACCAACACCCACCGGGACCCACTGACCATCCTTACCGCAAGTTCCGATTCCAGGGTCAAGGGCCATATCATTCCCGATTAAGCGAATGTTTTTTAATACAGTTGGACCATCACCGATTAATGTTGCTCCTTTGATTGGTTGTTTTCTTTTGCCGTTTTTCACCCGATAAGCCTCAACGCAAGAAAAAACAAATTTGCCGCTCGTAATATCAACTTGGCCGCCCCCAAAGCCGACGGCATGAATTCCATCCTCAACTTCAGCAACAATGTCATCGGGATTAGCTTCACCGCTGACCATATATGTGTTAGTCATGCGCGGCATAGGTTGGTGCGCAAATGATTGCCTACGACCATTCCCAGTTGATGAGCCACCCATCAACCGGCCATTTTGCCGATCCTGCATGTAACCAACGAGTATACCATTGTCTATCAGGAGCGTGGATTGTCCAGGAGTACCCTCATCATCTATTGAGATTGATCCACGACAATTATTAAGAGTGCCATCATCAAGTACAGTGACTCCTTTGGAGGCGATCTGTTTGCCCATCAAACCAGCAAAGGCAGACGTCTTCTTACGGTTGAAATCACCTTCGAGGCCATGACCAATAGCTTCGTGGAGCAATATGCCAGGCCATCCAGAACCTAAAACCACATCCATTACTCCAGCCGGTGCCGGCTCAGCTTCAAGATTAACACAGGCGATTCTGTAGGCCTCATCGGCCAAGCTCTGCCAACTTGAGGGAGCAAGTAGCGACTGACTGGAATAGCGTCCACCTTTGCCAGTATAACCAGTTTCGCGATGGCCCTTATCGTCAACAATGACTGAAATAACCATCCGCGTCATGGGCCGCTCGTCGTTGACCAAATGACCATCAGGGTGAAGAATCCAAACGCTCTGATAGGAGTTGAAGAGATTTACTGTTGCTTGGACAATGCGGGTGTCAAGTTCACGACAATAGGTATCAATGGCCTGTAATAAATCGACTTTTTTGCCAAACGAATCATCTTCAATGGGATTCTCACTCCCGTAATACTTACTGTTGGAAAATGTTGGTGGTTGTACAAGCTTGCCGAGACCTTCACGGTTAGCTCTTTTGACAACATCGGCGGCTTTTTTGACAGCTTTTTCGGTAATCTCATTGGAATGCGAATATCCAATCGTTGCTCCATGGATTGTACGAAGCCCAAATCCCTGATGGGTGCTATAGCTTGCATTTTTGATATACCCATCATCAAGCAGGAGACTTTCTGATTGTGAATATTCTATAAAAAGTTCCCCATCGTCGCCTCCGAGAGTCGCATTTTGCAAGTGCTGGAGAGTATTGTCTAAGTCTGAGTGGGTACTAAATGGTTTGAAGTTGTTCTGCATGTTTATCAAAAAAAATTGTATTTATGACATTTAATTTAGTTAAGCAATGAGTTATTTAGAATTAAACTTAATATGTATCACTTGTTATTCACTTGGTTCAAAAGATTAAACATTATTTTCGTTTGGAACACTAGATAACTGGAGAGTGTAAATGCGATTTTTCCAAATTGCTCAATTTTTATTTTATTTTATCATCGCATCAGTTAGTGCCCAAATTTCCCTTGCTGTTGATGTTAGCCAAGAGTTGGAGATTATGGGTGGACCCATCCCTGATGGGATTAATTTTCAACAATCAGCGACTGAGTTAGCCCGTGATGTTGTGTGGTTGGATAATTTTCTGCTTGTTATTTGTACAATAATTCTATTCATTGTTTTAGCTCTGCTCGGATTTGTTATTTTTCGTTTTAATGCTTCTCGTAATCCTACCCCCTCACGGGTCACACATAATACCCCTCTTGAAGTCGCATGGACACTTATTCCAATTGCCATTCTCATTGTGATCGGCGTTGCTTCACTTCCACTTTTGTTCAAGCAACAACGCATTCCTGAAGCCGATGTGACGATTAAAGCTACGGGTAATCAATGGTACTGGTCATACGATTACATGGATCATGAATTTGCATTTGATAGCTTTATGCTTGGCCGTAGTGCTCTTGAGCGCCATGGCTATACGCAAGATGAGTACACTTTGGCCACTGATGAGCCTGTTGTTATCCCTGTCAACAAAACCGTTGTTATGTATGTCACGGCCTCAGACGTTATCCATTCATGGACGGTGCCAGCATTTGGGGTTAAACAAGATGGAGTTCCAGGTCGATTGGCTGGCTTGTGGTTTAAACCCGAAAAAGAAGGGATTTATTTTGGTCAGTGCTCTGAATTGTGCGGAAAGGATCATTCTTATATGCCGATTACCGTCAAGGTTGTGAGCCAAGAAACGTATGATGATTGGGTGCAAAGATCAATCACCGAATTTGCCCAAGTCAACTCGGTCGAAAAACCCATACTCATGGCAAGTGTTCCCTGATTGTTGCTTATTTCTAAAGTTTTTTAAGAATCGAATCAATTCGACATAGTGATGAGTGAAGTTATCCTTACATCTAAGCCCCATGAGGTTAAAATTGAGGAAGTGATCGCGCTCCTCAAGCCAAGGGTAATGTCTCTCGTAGTATTCACCTCGTTTGTTGGTTTGATGGCTGCACCCGGGACTATCCATCCCATCATCGCTTTGGCCTCAATACTGTTCATTGCTATGGGAGCGGGTGCTTCAGGTGCATTAAATATGTGGTGGGATGCTGACATTGATAGTCTGATGAAACGAACACGTTCAAGACCAATTCCACAGGGTCAAGTTTCGGCAAGTGAGGCCTGTATTTTAGGGCTTTGGCTTTCGGGATTTTCCATATTAATGTTGCTGATAACAGCCAACATTTTAGCTGCTTTACTCTTGGCGTTCACCATTTTTTTCTATGCGTTTGTTTATACGATCCTTCTCAAGCGTACGACGTCCCAAAACATAGTCATTGGCGGCATTGCCGGTGCATTACCACCGGTGATCGGCTGGGCAGTAGTCACGAATAGTATTGCAATCGAACCAGTTCTTCTGTTCTTGCTAATTTTCCTGTGGACTCCACCACATTTTTGGGCTTTAGCCCTGATTACGAAAGAAGATTATTCTCGAGCCGGAGTTCCAATGCTCACAGTAACCAAGGGAGATCAGTTTACCCGAAAAAGTATTTTTTGGTATTCGGTCACCCTAGCTCCAATAAGCATGCTTATAGCCTTCAGTTCAATCGGCGGGCCATTAATATTCGTTACAGCTGTCGTATTAAATACCAAGTTGATTGTGGATGCAATATCTCTTTTAAATCGGAAAGGTGATTATGCCAAGAAGGATAATTTCGCAGTTGAAAAACGCTTCTTTCGGTTTTCAATATCTTACCTCTTTATTCTATTTGCCGTCATTGCTCTTGAAAGTGCAATTTATAAAGTTTTCGGAGAACTCATCAATTGGCCAGCGGTGATCTCATGAACCCTAAAACAGAACATGAAATTTATGTGCGCCGACGAAGCCGCAACTTATGGGTGTTGCTTGGCTTGGTCACCTTTATCGTCCTTGTGTTTGGGATTACCATTGTCAAGTTTCAAGACGGTCACCTTCTTGAGGGGTTTGATCATACCTACCGCAATTCACTTATCGAGAGTACCGAGTGATTAAATCGAAAAACCATCAAACGCTTGCCAAACTCATGGGAGTTATTCTTCTCATGGGTCTTTTAGTTGTGGTTTCAGTGCCCTTATATGATTGGTTCTGTCGGGTGACGGGTTATGGCGGAACGACTTCGGTTGCCGAGTTTAATACACAAGAAACAGTTTTACACCCCATAAAAGTCCGCTTTGATGCCTCACTCGCTCGGGGTATGACTTGGGATTTTCAACCTGAAGTCAATGAAGTCATTGTTAATTTAGGCGAGAGTAAAACAGTCAATTATATTGCACACAATCCTACCGATGAGACAATTACAGGAACTGCTACATTTAACGTATTCCCTTTCACTGCGGGAGAATATTTTGTAAAATTGCAATGTTTTTGTTTTATGGAGCAAACGTTGGCACCAGGAGAAAGTAAAGAAATGCCGGTCGTTTTTTATGTTGAATCAGAGATTCTTGATGGTGCTGAAACAAAAAACTTGGAAGCAATTACACTTTCATATACATTTCATCGTATGGAAGAAACCGGATAATCAAAATTTGGTATAAGAAAGAATTATGGCTCACACGAAAGATCACCAATATCATATAATTGAACCCTCACTCTGGCCTTTTTTGGGCGCCGTCGGCGGCTTTGTTATGTTGCTTGGGGCTGTATTATTTTTTAATAATTTTGGCCCATGGCTTATGTTGATTGGCTTTGCCATCATCGGTTATGTCATGTTTGCATGGTGGTCTGATGTAACCCATGAAGCTCAAACCGGTGATCATACTCCAATCGTACAGATTGGCTTGCGCTATGGTTTTATTTTATTTGTTATGTCGGAGATCATGTTCTTTGCCGCATGGTTTTGGAATTTTTTCAAACATGCAATGTATCCAATGGAAGAGGGGTCAGGGGGTGTTTGGCCACCAGTTGGCATTGAAACCTTTGACCCTTGGCACTTACCGCTCATTAATACGTTAATTCTCCTTGCTTCAGGAGCCGCGGCAACTTGGGCACACCATGCCATTGCCCATGAGAATAATCGTAAAGATCTCATCAACGGCCTGATTCTTGCCATTGTGTTGGGAGTGGCTTTTACAGGGTTTCAAGCATACGAATACAGTCATGCGGCCTTTTCCTATTCAGGTAATATTTATGGTGCGACATTCTTTATGGCAACCGGGTTTCATGGAGCCCATGTGATTATCGGTACTGTATTTCTATTTGTGTGTTTGTTGCGGGCGTTGAAGGGCCATTTCACACCAACTCAACATGTGGGTTTTGAAACCGCGGCATGGTATTGGCATTTTGTTGATGTCGTCTGGTTGTTTCTTTTTGTTGCCGTTTACATCTGGGGAGGCTAGAATACTAGCCAGCAACAGTTTTATCACCAAATTTCTAACCAGTTAAATTTGTGGGAGAAATCGTGACCCATTTTGTGTCCCCAATTCGCTATATATTCCCGGCTGTGTTTGCTGCTGTCGGCGTGATTCTTTTTCTCAATCTTGGATTATGGCAGTTACAACGACTTGAATGGAAAAATTCAATCATTCACCAGATTAATCATACGATAGGTGACACTCCTGTACCCGTGCCAACCGAATACACACCCGAAGAGCACAACTATCTCCCGGTTAAGGCAAAAGGTCTCATAAGACCAGAAACGATTCTATACCTCACGAGTATACAATTTAAGGGACCTGGATACAGAGTTATATCTCCCTTTGAATTTGATAATCGGAGAATCTTGATTGATCGCGGATTTGTTCTGACCAACAATGCGAAAGGATTAGAGATTGAGGCCGATGTGGAGTTGGTCGGTAATCTTCACTGGCCTAAAGAGGTAGATTTATTTACACCCGAACCGGAAGGTAACCTCTGGTTTGCGAGGGAAGTAGAGAAAATGGCCAAAGCTTTAGGAACGGAACCACTGATGATTGTGGTTCGAACAATTTCATCTGATCATAAGGCTATTCAACCTTTGGCGATCACATCAGAGGGAATACCGAATAATCATCTGGGGTATGCTATTCAATGGTTCGCTCTAATAATTGTTTGGCTCATATTGACCGGTTGGTGGGTCAGTAGTTTGTTTTTAAAAAATAAATCTACGTAAAAGCGTCAATTAATTGCAGTATATTTCAACAAGGGGAAGGTCTCGGCCCATCGATTTTCAGGAAGCCCTTTTATCTGGTCTGGCGCCTGATGGTGGGCTATATGTTCCCCAACACTGGCCCCAATTCTCACCAAAAGAAATACAAGAAGTTAAGGGAGTCAGTTATACCGAGACGGCATTCAGGATCATCAAGCCTTTTGTCGGGACCTCCATAGCTCATGAACGCCTCGCCGTAATGATTAATGAAGCCTATGGTCAAATAGGGCATAGGGCCAAATGCCCGCTTGTTCAGATTGGTGATAACCTTTTTTTGTGTGAGTTGTTTCATGGACCAACATTAGCGTTCAAGGATTTCGCTCTGCAACTGGTTTCGCGCATGTTGACCGATGTGTTAAAGCAGCGCAATCAAAAATGTGTCATTGTTGGTGCCACAAGTGGTGACACTGGATCTGCTGCGATAGAAGCTTTTAGGGGTCTTGAGCAGGTTGAAGTTTTTATTTTGTATCCCGATGGGAAAGTTTCCGATATTCAAAGACGCCAGATGACAACACCTCAAGAAGCCAATGTTCACGCGATTGCCGTCCAAGGAACTTTTGATGACTGTCAGAATTTGGTCAAACAAATGTTCGGTGACACGACGTTTAGGGCCGAAATGAACCTTGCGGCAATTAATTCAATTAATTGGGCTCGGATTGTTTCGCAAATTGTGTATTATTTTTATTCTGCCGTAACAGTTGGAGCACCTGAAAACTCAATCAGTTTCGTTGTTCCGACTGGTAATTTTGGCGACATTTATGCTGGCTATGCAGCTAAACAAATGGGGTTGCCTGTCACTGATCTCGTGATTGCAACCAATCAAAATGATATATTATATCAAGCTTTAAATTCTGGTCATTATCACATTACAGATGTCCGGCCATCAATCAGCCCATCAATGGATATTCAGGTGAGCTCAAACTTTGAACGAGTGTTGTTTGAAGCGGGCGGAAAAGATAGTCATTCAATTCAGGCCAAAATGCAGGATTTGCAAAAGGGAGGATTCAAAATTAATGAAGTTGAGTTGAATTATCTTCGTAAATACTTCAGTGCTGGCCGTAGTTCAGAGAGGGAAACACGTCAGGTTATGGCGGATACTTTGCGGGAAACAGGGCAAGTAATTTGTCCCCATACAGCAGTCGGAGTAAAAGTTGCTCAAGAGCTTAAGCAAAATTCACCAGAAACTGTCATTACCCTTGCGACAGCACACCCGGCAAAGTTTCCTGATGCTGTCAAAGATGCCTGTGGGATAATACCCCAATTGCCGGACCGATTATCTAAAAGACTTAAAGGTGCTGAAAAAATTCATACATCTCCTAACTCATTAAGTGAACTTCAAGAGTTTATGAGGAGTACACTAAATTGTTGAGGAATATAAAGGGTGCTGACCATTTAATCGCTTTCTTTCGATACACATGCTATTGGATGATTGGCGAATTTTTTTCAAACGATAACTTTGAATATCTCTGGTTCCAATGTAAGGACATCCGTCCAGCCGCGTGGTTAGACAAAGGAAAGATTAATTTATGAATGCCCAACTTACTACTTTGGCGAATGGTTTAAGAGTCGCTACAGATCACATGCCGGGGCTCAAATCAGCCGCGATAGCAATTTATGTATTGGCAGGTAGTCGTCACGAAAGAGAAGACCAAAATGGAATTGCTCATTTTCTTGAGCACATGGCCTTTAAAGGTACTGAGACTCGTTCTGCTCTTGATATTTCGCAATCAATTGAAGATGTTGGAGGGTTTTTGAATGCCTATACAAGCCACGACAAGACAGCATATTTTGTTAGAGTATTGGAAGAAGATATTGCCTACGCAACCGAACTACTTGCCGATATTCTCCTGAATTCTGTATATGCCTCGGAGGAATTAAATCGCGAACGCAATGTCATTCTCAACGAAATCAGGCAATATAAGGATTATCCCGAGGATGTTCTGCTTGAAAACGTACAACGGTCAATTTATCCAAACCAATCTCTTGGTCGACCTATACTCGGCTCATTTGAACGCGTTGCCAACTTTCAGCGCGAGGATTTACTCGGGTTTATTGAACAATATTATCATCCAAATAATCTCGTATTGGCTTCATCAGGTGCTGTTAAACATGAGCAAATGGTAAGTCTCGCTGAAACTTATTTCGGTCAATTAAGCCCGCAAGAATTTACACCGTACAGGCTCGGTCAATATCGACAAGCCGAATTCAGAAAAGTCAAGGATATTGAGCAAGTTCAATTTGTCATTGCATTTGAATCACCATCGCTTGATCATAAAAATGTAGCAGCAATAAAAGTATACTCTGGGTTACTCGGGGGTGGATCATCCTCTCGTTTATTTAATGAAATCAGGGAGAAACGAGGCCTATGTTATAACATTTCCGCACAGGTCATGCCGCAAAAGGATACAGGAATATTTATGATACACGCCATCACAGGTCGGCAAGAAATTTCAGAGTTGGCTACGTGCTGTATGATGGAGCTCGCCCGTTCATTGAAGGATATTGAAGAGACTGAAGTTAAACGTGCAATCGCGCAGATTAAGTCAGGTATTTTAATGGGATATGAAAATCCCATGAACCGAGTGGAAAGAATGTGTCATCACATTTGTAATTTTGGTAAACTCGTCTCAATTGAGGAAACCATTGAAAAATATCAATCAGTTTCTGTACCAGCAACGATTGAGGCTGTCGAAGATATGATTGCAACGCAGCTCCCCAGTATTGGGATGTATGGACCGATCGATAATGCTCCAGCTTTTGATGAACTGGTTGTTCACTTGAAGCAATGATATTTGATCGTTCTGAAGCGATAAAATTGTATACCGAGCGTTTGTATCTTCGCTTGCCACTGCCTAAAGATTACGAAGCTTGGTACCACCTTAAAAGTTTGAGTCAAAATTTTCTTAAACCTTGGGAACCGATTTGGGAGAGTGATCATTTAACTCGAACAATATTTATTAAGCGAATTAAATGGGCTAAAAATTCTGTTGCCAATAACTATGCATTCCCGTTTTTTATCTTCTCAAAGACTGATCAAATCTTACTCGGCGGAATTAACTTAGACTATATTCGTGAAAGGCCTTCAAAGTCGGCAATCGTAGGGTTTTGGATTGGTGAACCTTTTGCGCGCAAAGGATATATGCAAGAAGCCCTCCAGGCGTTAGTTCATTTTGCTTTTTATGAGTTGGACCTCAGCCGCATTGAAGCATCATGTCTGCCGACAAATATTGCATCAAGAGGTTTGTTAGAAAAGTCTGGTTTCAAGTATGAGGGTGTTGCCCAAAGTTATCTTGAAATTGCGGGAAAGTGGCAAAATCATGTCATTTATGCTAATTTGCGTTCAGACCGCAGAGGCAATGTATCATAGTAGATTTTCATTGACCGTGGACAACGAAAATAATCAAATTGAAACAGAACTGAGGAGTCAGTTGCGCCCCGAAGTGTTTCAGGACTTTACAGCGAGGTATAAATCTGAACCCAGGGGGCTGTTTCATTGTTCAAATGGCTTGGTTCTCGCACCAAGTTTAGTTGATGAAGTCACTTTGATTGTCAAGTTATGCAATCACTTTAAAGTACCAATAATCCCTTTTGGCGGTGGCACTGGATTGGTCGGTGGACAGATTTACCAAGGTGATAGGAAGCCTGTCATCGTGAGTTTTCACAAAATGACAAAAATACGCCAAGTATGTGGAATTGAAAACATCATAACTGCCGAAGCTGGGTGCACGCTTGAATTGCTCCAGACCGAAGCAGCAAATAACAATAGAGTATTCCCCTTATCAATAGTCTCAAAGGGGAGTTGCCAAATTGGTGGAAATCTTGCTACTAATGCCGGGGGTATTCATGTTATTCGCTATGGAAATATGCGCGATTTATGTCTTGGAATTGAAGCGGTTCTACCGACTGGAAAAGTGTTGAATGGATTATCAACACTTCGTAAGAATAACCTTGGCCTTGATTTAAAGAGTCTCTTAATTGGCTCTGAAGGTATTTTAGGGTTAATAACAGCAGCAACTCTCAAATTGTTTCACAAAAACCGGTCAATTTCCATCGCGATGCTAGGTTTGAATGGATTACCAGAAGCAATACGCCTTTTAGAATTATTTCAAAATCATTTTGGTCAGTGGATTTCTGCATTTGAACTAATCAGCCAGACGAGTTTTGATTTTTTGTTAGCGGACGGTTTTATTGACCGGCACCCATTCAAGAAGCCAACAAAGTGGTATGTATTAGTTGAGCTTGGTACTGAAAGTGAAATAAATCTTGATGACAAATTAATTAATGGGGTTGCCTTGGCCCAAGACCAAGGCATAATTGTTGATGGGATATTTGCCAACTCTGAGAAGCAACGAATAAATTTATGGCGGATTCGAGAAAACATTCCCGAAGCAAACAGGCATAAGGGTAGTGTCGTAAGTAACGACATCTCGATTCCCATTGCCAGTATTCCTGAATTTATGACAAGAACCAACCGCCAGCTAGATCAAATTGGTGGCTTGATAATCAATTGTTTTGGGCATCTAGGGGATGGCAACCTTCATTACAATGTATTTGCTAAAGAACAACAATCTGCTCACTATTCTGAAAGAACTAAGGTTAAGATCAGAACCATCATCAATGATAATGTCGATTCGTTAAGTGGATCAATTGCTGCTGAGCACGGCACCGGACGATTACATTCATCCTATTTACATAGCCATGGAGATAGAGCGATGGTTGAATCGATTCGAACAATCAAAGCAGGTTTGGATCCAAATAATATTATGAATCCAGGTGCGATTATCAGTTTTAACGATTAGAGAGAAAAAGCGTTATAACAATCCTGTAGTTCCTTGTTGTCAATAGCGGTTTGCTGCCCGAACCATTATTCTAGGGATCCCTGGGATAATGGCCCCTTTTTCAAACGTTACTATTGGGGGAATATACAACCGGTAGTGACACTTGTATGGTCAGCATCCAATACTACACTAGACCTCAAGCACAAGACTTAGTCAACTGTTTATTTGCTGTCTTGAGGTTTTTTCCAATCTTGATAAGCTTTTGTCAAGTTAATCCCATTTTTTCTTAGCCCATCTTTAACATTAAGTGATCAAAAGCCAGTAGAAATGGGGGTGTTAAAATTCAAGGGTGCTACTAAGTTGCACTTCCGGCACTTAAGTCCCTCGATCATGTTCTGAGTGTCATGCGGGTTTCATCCCGCCTTGTACCGCATCAATGCTAGGTCAAACTACTGACTTTGCGTACATTCCTTGGCGGTGGTGATAGTCCCATGTCTTGATAGATCTTGGTTTGGATAGCATCAGGTGTCGCTGTCTTGCGAACATGGAGGGTTGTGTTATCCGCACAGGCAAAACGTGTCGGTGTAATCTGCAAGGTCATGTGTTTGACCGATTGACCATGCCGTGAGTTCTCGACCAGTCGATGGGTCATGCGTGGTGAACCGTCTTTGGTGGTTCCTGTTTTGGTTGCTCTGATCAACATGTTGGAGATTGAGTGGTGGTTTGTGGTGGGTTCAACCCCCTAAAATAGAGAGGCACTACTTGAGAGATTTTAGAGGAACCCAGGAAACGTAACTGTCGGGTATAGGGTAATATTGTAAATTAAGGGTATGTTAAAAAAGTTGAATTGAGCCGTAATTGACACTTTTTGGAGAGAAAAATGTTAAAGATGGGTTAATCCTTATTTTCCGCCCATTAGAGACCATGAAAGTATTTGATTGTTGCTCATTTAGTGATGTTATACCTGAAGCTAAAACCAAGCTATTTCGACCCCAAATCAGAGTTAAAATCCGGGTCAATTCCACCCACAATCATGCCTAACCTCTCCGCATGTAATAAGGCACCAAAAATCCTCCATTGGAGACCTTTTTTGGCCGTACAATACGCATAACCCACTCGGTGCCAGAAACAATTACACACGACTCCCTTGAAGCACCATTTGAGCCTGACAATCAGCGATAAAAGCGGTGACCTTAACCTCCTTCAACGCCCGCTTGAAATGGTAACAAAGCGTCATCAGGTTCAATTCACCACGGCATTTGACCAAACCTCGTATCAGGAAAAAATTGATCTCAGCCCACCATTTGAGAGTACCAAAAGGATGCTCAACCACGGCCCCGCGTTGACGCATCACACCATCAACCGTGGCCATCCTGTGGTGATAACGGACCATGACATCCTCGTTGTCCCAACGGTCAATCGCGCAACACTTCGTGGAGGGTACCAAGCAACGCGAGGCGAGGGGACACGACCGACAGATATGACAGTGCGAGCGATAAGTATTATACCACTGACCGCGCCGGTTCAATCGGGTCTTCCCACGCACTAGCTTCTGACCCGATGGGCAGGTATAGCTGTCGGTGGCTTGGTCATAGCGAAAATCATCCGTGCCAAAACGACCGTCCTTGCCCGTGTGGAAAGCCTGCTTTGGAATAGGTACATACATTGTCATACCTTTCTCTACACAACCCTTCAACTGTGTACCACTGGCATAACCGGCATCGGCCAGACCAACCAGTTCCGGATTGCCCGTGGCCGCCGCAGCCTGTGTCATCATGGGTTTCAACTGCTGGAGATCATTCTCGTCTTGGACCAGAGCCACCGCTCCAATCATCGTGGTCGTGTCATCCACGGCAATCTGGCCATGATAACCCACTACCGATTGACCGTTCTTGCGTAACAGACGAGCCTCTGGGTCCACTTCTGAAAGCTGCTTCGCACCGCTCGCCGCCATACGCTCCTGTCAGGCTGTGGTCACATCACGACGCGCCAGCACAGCGGTCATCTTGGCAAAACTAGGTCAGGGTCCGACAACGTGCCATCCAAGGCCGTGCCATACGTGTCCTCCAAGGCCTCAAAATAGGCCTGTATCTAGGTCTCCAGACGTACCAGAGACTGTGAAAGTATTTGAGGAAGTTGCAACTTTCAAAAAACTTCTCGTATTGTATTCTTAAAAATTTAAAATAAAAGAATTATTTCATCGGCTTTAATAAAGTTTTCTATTTAATTAATTCCTATTGGTAATACTTTCACAGTATCACCAGTTCACGGGTCAGATTGCCGGTGGTATGAACGGTTGACCGATTCGCACAGGCCTTCAAAAACGTCCCGTCAACCTCAACCCGACGGCCTCCAATCAAGGCTAACTCATGACAGACTTGGACCAACGCACGGTTAACATTCTGCAAGGCCGTGAAATTTTCTGACGAAAATCGGCAATGGTCTTGTCACTCGGCTTGGCTCCCTGACACAGCCAGATGACTTCAATATGACTCCGCGTGGCTTGTTCCAGAGCACGGGAACGGCGCCGCTTGCTTTGATATCCATCGATATACAGCTTCAGCAGAACCGCCGGAGCAAAGGAGGGGGCTGAACCGAAACGGCCCTCAGTATGGTCAAACCCCAACGCTCGCCAATCAAGGGTCTGGACAAACGCATCAATGGCTCGGACGGGATTGTCCGGGTCAACATCATCATCCAGACAGGGAGGGAGCAACTGAACCGCTGAGCGGGACTGCGGTTCCTGTTATCGGCGGTGCGTCATGGTTGAATCTCATTCCCAATCAATCAGTATGTGTACACCAATAGGTCATCGTCATGATACCAATACAATCAAGGCGGTGCAGAAAAATATTGGGCATAAATATTTGAGGTCAATTGAGGGTATGAAAAACCGGAAAAAATTATTCAGTCCAAGACCAAATTGAATACTTTCACAGTCTCATTAGGCT
>MKWU01003493.1_pt1 | contig 20531 bp, 12 predicted proteins | sample 809101 | NCBI WGS metagenome assembly MKWU01 (sample SAMN05860141, study PRJNA318959) | sponge metagenome | host: Aplysina aerophoba | place: Slovenia: Piran, Adriatic Sea, Gulf of Piran | collected 2013-05-07
CCGATCGCTCTGGGCAGGAAAAATTATCTCTTCATGGGCTCGGCCAGCGGCGGCAGGGCCGCCGCCATCGCCTACACCCTGATCGAGACCGCCAGGCTCAACGAAATCGACCCACAGGCTTGGCTCGGCCAGGTCCTCGAACGCATCCCCGACTACAAGATCAACCGCATCGACGAGCTGCTGCCCTGGTACTGCTCTACCGCCCCAGATCCGGGGCCGATCACCTGATCGCGCCGGGGCGGTGAGCCCAAACGCTTACTCAGACTCGGAACCCAACCGGTTTCTATTCGATGACCAACGTTCCGGTTGCTGCGGCAGTGCCGAGCCGAAAAACTACCTCGGTCCCTTGTTTGTACTCCTGTGCGCACCCTGTCGAGACGGAGAATCGTGTATGAGGCAAGGAGATAGTGTGCGAATTGACCGTCCGCTTTGAGCAAATAGTTGGATCGTGGAAGCAACACGAGCTGGATCGTCAAGTACAGGGGAAATCGTCGAATATCGAATAGAAAGTGGAATGCTCTGTATCTACCCCGCGCTCCAGCGGATAGGGTACCGGTTACTCGCCTGTTTCACAGTTAAGGCTGGTCATTAGGAATAGTTCGGATGCTCACACCAATGATGGTGCAATACTTGGTCGGGCTGTGTTGCTTACAACATGATCCCGAGGCAATAGATGTCACGGTCGGCGACATGGTGATGGACGACGCCGCTGGCACAGAGCGAGATGTCGATGTAACTGTTAAGCTGGCCAGCAACGATGGCAAGGTCACTGCGTTCAAAGCTTCAGAAGTGAAGCACGCGGGAAAGCCTCTAAGAGCTGGGTACTGAACGCCAGCTTTGTTTGGCCCAGCTAATCTTCTTCTTGCTCTTGATTCCGATTGCTGAAGCCATCTATGGGCGTTATGGGAATGCCTCTTGACCATGAAGCAAGGTCCAAGGCTGCCATTTGTGTCTGGTTCAGCTTTTGTCCTTCTGCTTCTTGCTTACTAAGCATGTTAACTATGCTGATGGCATTCGACGGGGGTAAGTGACCGTCTTCGCAGTATGGAAGCGCCACGTAGTCCGGACCTTGATGGTAAACAACAATATACAACCACTCTCCTCTTGTGGTTACTATCGGGCCACCAAGTGCTCCCGCGAGAGTATCTCCAGCGGCAATCTTCGTGTTGTCAACAATACCCGACATTGCAGATGAACCGTTAATTCTTCCGGCCATCCATCCAACAATAGAGTTGTTGGGCAAGCTGATCTCTTTTGGCTTGATTACAAGCTTATCGATTGGCTCCAAGGCTCCGGGCGAAAGAAAAATAGTCTTATCGTTCCACGTAGGAATTATCCAAAACGGCGGATTTGAGGCACGGCACAAAAACACCACCGGCTTATTCAATTTGCGGTAATCCTCTGAAGAGAGTTGCATACTTCCGACGAACCCGTCCAAGAGTATCTTCTTGTCGGGGTTCATTATTTGCTCCCTCACAGGTTGGAGGCCTATGTTCTCAGCAAACTTATAGCCGTTCGCACCCATCAGGGAAAAAACCATAAGGTACGCAGATTTTATCATGCTAACAAACTCATAGTCATCTCGTTGAGGGATTCTAAAACTAAATCCCTTGTTTACGTCCAGTTGTTCTTTTGGTGGCAATGGACCTAGCTCTATGGAACCATTTCGGAAAAGATGACTGCGAGCGGGAAAAGGGGAATTTGGGTCACGGGGAATGAAGCGGTACGATTTCTTGTGTCCGAAAAGGTTAATCACAATGGGAGCGCCGCGACCGGCCTTCCATTCTTGTCTGGCTTTTGCGGATTTGTAAGCGTGCTGGTCCACAAGACTTGCTTTGTTGTTGCAAGATTCACACGTGAGGCAGATTGGTGCACCTCCTAGAGACTTGGGAGGTGCATGCTCTAACGTTACCTTTTTGCCGGAAACCACATCTGCTCTGTCGAATGTCGTCAAACATATTGGGCACTTGGTGTTCCCAGCATCGTAAAACCTTTCGCGCAGGCGGCGCTCACGACCTGGGGGCCGTCCTTTTCTTGGCATTGCTAGAGATAATCCTGGACAGTTGGAGGGTTTGGGCTTTGGGAGAAAACCGGAAGGCGGGTCTTTGGATCAATGGCAGAGAGGGACGGCACCGAGGATAGTAGGGAGATGGGAATTTGGGTACCCGCTGTCCATGCATGAGGCCCTGCTCGGGATGAGCGAGCGCCAGGAGTGGGCGCTGGCGCAGCGCGTGGCCGCGACGGATACGTGCTGGTGACGCATGACCGGGCAGACCGCCCGCCCGCATTAACCCTTATCCATGGATCGCCGCGTGATGGGGTGCGGAATCGTGTGGTCCTGACGGCGGTTCCTCCGTACTCCCGATCATCCCGTCTTTTCGCCGCCCGCAATTCGTCTGGCTCGCCGTCTGTGACGACGGCCGGGGCAGGCGATTTGTGGCCTTGCAGGGTGGTCGCCGGCCGAGTGGCACCGGGACCGGTGATCGTTCTGTTACGCCCCATTTATGTGAGCCCGTACACTGCGCGGAGAAGATCGGCTGCCTCGTCCCGAGTGAAGGGAACATTAAATGCCCTGGGATCGAGAGTTTGGTCGGTGTGAGCCAGGTCGACGAAAGCGCGAAGATCCCGGCGGACGGATTCCGGCAGTGCGACCCGTGTATCCTCGGGCAGAAGCTGCGCAAGCCGGAAGACATCGTTGCGATGCTTCCTGATGTCCTTTCGGTCGACATTCGCGCCTTCCTCGGACCGTGCGGTGAGGTCGAGAACAGCGCGGGCCTTGAACGGTATGAGCAGGGTCTGGTCGATGATCGTGACGCCGTCAACCTGGCGTTTTGCGGCCTGGAGCGCCTCGAAATAGGCATCGTCGAGCAGGATTGCCGAAAGGCTGACTATGTCCTGGTCTACCGGTACCCGCGTGTAGGTCGCGTCTTCGGGCAGGTCGAGGTTCACGGGCCGCCGCGCAAAGAGCTCGATCATGAAGGGGAAGCTCGGGTCGGTCGGACGGTGGAATCGGTAGAATTCCCTTCGGCCGTCGCTCCGTTCGCGAGCTTGATATCCACCTGCGTCGAGAAACGCCTGGAAGGCTCTTCCGAATTCGGCGTCGACCACCTCGACGCAGAGCACCATGTCGATGTCCCTTGTCGCCCTGAAATCGAGACCGGCTGCGTCAAACAGCAGATCGCAAGCGGTGCCACCGATGATGGCGTACTGACCCTCATGAGCCGCAAAGTGTTCGCGAATCTTGTCGATTCCAGTTACCACGGCATTCCGTCCAACAGTCGTTCCGCCGTCATGGATACGCGCTCATCGCGGTGATCGTGGAACTGTGCGTAGAGCGACAGCGGATCCACGGTCTGCACGGTAGACAAGGTAGCGGGGTCATATGACCAGGTTTCCACGATATGGGAAGCTAGATCCCGGTCGGTTTCAACGAACTCGCAGGCTTGGGCGACACTCTTCCAATCGCTGGCCGCGACCGCGAAAGCCGGCAGCGGCGGCGGGGACAGGTCGGTCAGCTGGGCGAGCGCGCTCTCGCCGGCGTGTTTCAGCGGCGGCGCGGCGCGACCGTTCCGAATGAACTTCTCGGTGCGCACCGGGCTGCGCAGCAGGTCGTGCGAGGCATCGAACAGTTGCCTCCCTTCGGCATGGAACCGGATATGCCGCTCCCTGCCGCATCTTTCGGTATGGGCAAGCCCGGCACTGACCAGATCATCGAACGCGCGGCCGATCGACATCGCTGAATAGTGCAGCTGTGTCGCTACAAGGGAAGGGGTTGTCGCGGTCTCGTCGAGCCGCAGGAGGCGATGGAACAATACCGCTTGAGCCGCCGGCGAGAGGCCGGCTGCGCGGCGCGGCTTCGGCGTGCGGAAGCGTTCGCGCAAGTCCATCGCGAGGTCAGGGATGTAGAGCTGCTTGCCGGGCACGACGAACGGAACCCCTTGTCCGATGAGGCGCGAGCGGTTGTGCGCGCTCAGCCACGGAGCGACGAATACGACGATCGCGTCAACGGCAGGGCGGACAAGGGCAACATGCTTAGCGATGTCGGACGGGGTGGCGGTGTTGTCGGTGGTCGCGAGGAAGATGCATGGCTGTCCAGCTATGTGGCCTTCAAGAAGGCTGTACATCCGGGAAAGAAACGAGGGGAGGCTCGGCGCGCTTTCGAGCGCAGCGACCCTTGTGGGTTCGTGAAGGGTATCTTCGAGATAGCGCTGGAGCGCGGCGGTGATAGGCATTGCCAGTATTTCGCGGGTTGGTGCTAACGTCGTGATGCATGATAACACTATGAATGTTAGTATGCAAGGGTGTCGTTATGGCCATGTCGAGCCCCTACGCAATGTCTTCCCGAGCAGGGGTGCGCTTGGTGTCGCGATGAGCCGGTAAAACGAAACTGCGTGTGTTCCGACGGGCCGTACTGGGTTGGGCCTGCGATGGATTTGGCGCCTGGGATTCGTGCATGAGCGCCTCGATCCAATCGGCAATTCTCTGAGCGGGCGTGCGACGCTGGGCGATGGTCGGGTTCGCGGCGTGTCTCTAGGACAAGTCCCTGGGCCGGGCCGGAGCGCCGCGGCGCCAGATGCCATTGAGGCTCCACTAACCGCAACTGCCGAAGCGTTGGAACCGATACGGAAACGGGTTGCGGACAAGTGAATGAAGGTAGTTACAGGCTGCGCTATATCCGGTAGGGTCGGTTGATGACCCGTCCGGGATGAGCGCCGGGTTGAGGCGGGCAGTGTGATGGAAAAGGTGAATGGAAAGTTCTTTGGTCCTTAAGCCCCAGAACGAAGATTCGGAGGGCAAGAAACAACGAAGCCCAGCCCGACAGATGAAAAAGACATTACCGAGTGTCTGTAATTCTCTTGTACTATTCGGCAATATTATGAAAAGCGTTTTCGGGCCTGCAAGAACAACCATTGTGCGGTAAATCAATGTCTGGCGGACTTCACGCTAAACGTGGCTTCAACTATCAAGACACGGCAATTCTTGATTTGCTGATGACTCACTTTAAAGAACATGGTCCTTGTAGTACGGTTCGCCCGGAAGGTGTTGACGATCTCGACCTCGCCTGGAACGACTCAAACGGATTCGTTCAGAAAAGATTTGTTCAAGTAAAGAAACCCCGCGAAGACATGGCGGCAAATCCAATAGGCGCATCTTGGACGCTAGCAGAAGTCACCACCGACCTACTTCCTGGCACGCTCACCCGCTTGAAAGACAACACTTGGGAGCAGCTGTGGATTCTCGGTGACGACCTTACGCCGGAGGCGCGCAGCTTAGTAGACGCCGGCATACACGCACCGACAAAATTGCCGAAACTCTATTGGTTGACAGTCCACCGTTTAGCGAGATCACAAGTACTCGCGCGTGCGAACCTCGATGCGACAATCAAAAGCCGGCTAATGAGATGGAAACCTTCCTCACTATTGGGCTCGAATACGAAGGAAGCGATTTCATCTATCTTTGAGGAATTCAGGAAGATACTTGAAACCTCTTCATCTGAGAAGATAACAGATGACTACAGATGTGCCCTGAGTGGATTCCATACTGTCCTTCCCACTGCGCTATCCCGTATTCGAATTGAACCAATGTTTGGATCTGAAGATGAGGTCAGGGAAAGAATACAAAACTACCTGCATCAACAATACGGGCTTGATCAAAGTATCGTTAACGCCACCCTGTATAGAAACTTGCGCGGCTTCATTAGCGATATTTCCGCAATTCCTGGTCTCTGTTTCAATTCTGAGGATTTTGAGGCCGAGCTGCGCACCATTTGGCCCACGATGACGCCCATACGTCGTCCCCCACCTTTGGATGAGCGCTATCTGCGTCGACCGGATCTTTCTTCCATCTTTACTTCTCAATGGAAAGGTCGAGCGTTGGAAGCGATGGGAATATCGGGGGCCGGGAAGACTATGTTGGCAGCTGAAGTGTATGAGCGGTCCCGCAAGGAGCATCCTGAACGTCCAGTATTTTATATAGAAGTAAGATCGGATACGGGGCTTCGAGATGTGCTGGTTGGCATTTCTTTCCATTTGAGACGATACGGCTTCCCTACTCCTTTTCGGATTGCCTCGGTTCACGCGGCGGGGAATACAGCACATCAGGTCGCTCTGCGGGAGCTGGCGCGGGGTTTGGCCGGGGTGCCTACTGTCTTCTTGCTGCTTATAGATCTAGTCGATGGTAATTGTAGTGATAGTTTTAGCCGTGATTTGAGGACCTTCCTAAACAGCTACACCACCACCTCTCATAGATTGGCTGTGCTTGGTCAGGAAAGTGCGTTTCGTCACTTCTCAGAGCTGGATCGCGAGCAGTTCTGCATACACTCGATTAATATTAGAGGGTTCAAGTTCGAGGAGTTCCGCAAGCTCGTTGGCCAAACCCACGAGCCTCTTGATCTAAGCATATTGAAGCAAATATTTGACAGCCTCACTGTCGGTCGAAGCACGGGGCTGTATGCCCAGCTTGCCCGATCCATGGCCGACTCGCCTTCGCTCGAAAGAATGCTTGAAATTATTCAAAGCCCTCCTGGAGAATTGTTGCAATTGGCCGAGCGAGATAAGTTCGCACGGCTTAGCACAAGTGCTAGAGCTGCTGCGGAGCTGCTAATTTGCTTTGCATTGCCTTTCTCCCGTTCTGAAGCGGAAGAGGTTTTCGAGGAGGAGAATGTTGGCACAGCGATTCGGGAACTCGTCGAACTCGGCTTGCTCCGCCATACCGGGACCGATGCGTTCGAGATTCACGAAACGGTGAGGGCCGGGCTAGAAGACGGTATCGCAAGGTCAACCAGGCGAAGGGCCCACGCCGCGCTGGCAGAGCACTATGCGTTGTCAGGTTCAGTCGCAGCGGCAATCCTTCATCTGGAGAAGGCGGGTGACAAGGCCCAGGCGCATAGTCGCGCAAGAGCCTGCTTCTTGGAGGGGAGGGACTGGACCAGCTTAGCCAATTATGTGATTGCCAACGGGTTGGTGACGGTAAAAGAAGCCATTGATACCTTTAACTCGTCCAAAGCGATTGAAGGAAGCTATATCTTCGCCCGAGTAATTGAGGCAATCGGTGCGGCTGCGGACGCCCCAACCCTCATGGCCGTAGCTCGCGCACAGCTAGCTCGTTTTGTAGGTGACTATAACTGGTCGACGGCCATTGCCGAGGCCGTCCTATCTCTTGCCCCGGAATTGGTAACGGAATTGTACCGGATTGCGCTACTCGCAGCTGGTGAACGAGAGCGTAAGGACGCAATCAGTGCAATTCTTTTAGCGTCGAGGCGCCATGGTACTTGTGATTCACAAAGCCTGGTTGCGCTATTCGACTCCTTGCCGGATGAGCACAAGAGAGCATTTGCCCCGGTTCTGTTTGACAATGGCAGTAGGGAGGCGTTAAGGCGGGCATTCCAAATGGTTGAAACGTTGGCCGGAGGGACCGGCGATCATAGGGAAATTCTGTCCTCCTTTGCCTTTTTGCGAATTAGAAAACTTTCTGATGCCGTAGAGTTTCTTGCTGCTGTCCCTGAAGTCGACGATAGTCGTATGCTCGCGCTGCAAACGCCGTTACTGGGAATATTGGCGAACTATATTTGGCGAGAGCGAGACTGTTTTGGGTCTCATTGTGTCACATTGCTTAGAGATCAATCTACAGAACTATCAGTTCAAAAAGCAGCTATCCGTATTTTAGTTCTTATCGGTCACTCAAAACTAAGTGAAATTTGCGATGATCTCAGCGCGCGGACTGAGGATCCAATACACGGCTTCGCTGCTTTAGCACCAGCACTAATGCCGTCGGCGGTAGATTTAGGGCGATATGAAGAATGTCTTCTCGATCCTGCCAGCGGATATTCCGCGCGATCGGCAGCGCTTGCCGTACTTGCGTCATCGGGCGCAGACTTGGACGGGACCTACCGCAGATTCTGTGAGGTGGAAGCGAACCCTGATTCGAGAAGGTTCTGGGATTTCCTGTTCTTGCAAATGGCTTCTAAGCGCCCGTTTGCTGGTGCACTCCCCCTTTTGCGAGCGCAACTCAGATCCTCTGACGATCGCCATTCAGTGATTTTTGCCGCCCCACTAAAGGCATTGGGCACTTTGCCGGGCTTGGACGTTACGACGGTCCTGTTGGAATGCCTCGCACATCCGCAGCATTCAGTGAAGCAGGCCGCGGCTTTGAGCCTTCAAGAAAGAAGATCGCGATCCGCGCTAGCTGGCCTCCGGCAAAGGCTCGCGGCCGAGCCCGAGAAGAAATTTCGAGTAGGTTTAGCATCGGCCATCGCCGCGTCCGGTCCAGCGGGGGTGCACGAGCTCGACGCGCCATTTGCCGGAGAACAGAATGTTATGCTGTGGCAGTGTATTGTGGCCGCACGAACGAGCGATAAAAGGTTTGCGCCAAATTTGGTTGAAATAGGCAACAATAGGTCTTTAAGCTGGCAACTAAGAAGAGCGGCGATCAACGCTGCTGGATTTCTACCTTTTGAAGTTGCTTTGAAACATATGCTTGAAATACTTCAAGAGCGATCAACAACGCTCACTGATGAGAGCACAAACCTAAACGCACATTCGTTTTTGTGTTGGCTTCTTCAGAACGGAGCTCATATGCTAACAGGCTTGTTTGCTACTAGTCGAGATCAATTTGTAAGCGTAGTAAGCGAAATGTTTGTGGACGGAACCAAGGGATCACTCGACGCTCCGGTCTTCGGTGTGGGGCAAGAAGTGGGGGAGTGGGCCTATTGCCAGCTGAGTACAGCGGGCTGGCCTGATAATCCAGAGGCCCTGGATGTCGTCATAAACGAATTGAGCAAGCCACTGCTGTATAGCGCTATTCTGCGCTCGTTACGACGAGTTGGTCGAACGGATCTAATTGCGGTTGAAATGCAAAAGGCAGACCGGCCTTGGTTTGCCATAAAGTGTATCTTGGAGTGCATAAGGGGCGGTTATGCTGGGCCTGAAGACGAAAGTAGACTGCGGGAATATATTGCAAAATCGGTAGTAGCTAACAACCAACGTGTTCAAAGGTGCATTGAGGAAGTTGCTTCAGCTGGTCAGTCAAAACAGAGGACGACCATCACGCCGAGGATACCTGAGGCGCTTGCTTTTAGAGGGTTGAGTTTCGCTGAAGCAGTGCGCTTACTAAACGTCGGAGAGAGTTCATCTCCGCTCGACGCTGGGATACCTGTATTGCTCGAGCAAGTGAACTGCCAACAGTTCAAAGAACTCGTACAGTTGGCAGATCCGGTAAACGACGCCGACCTTGGTGAAGAAACCTATCTTCCTGGTATCTCCTTCACTAGTGGGGGCTATACAGTGGCGAGTCGCCAAATTTCTTATTCAGGCGGACAGGAGACACCAGGCTCCTTAATTCGACCAGCAATTGTTGCAGCGAAATCATATGGTGTCGAGATACATTGGCAGGAGGGTATGTTTGAGGGCACGTTCGTTGGACAAAACGTGGAAAGGGTGCTGAAGTGTATTGCGGTGTCAGGGAACGCAGAGATGTTGTATGAGTTGTTGCGGCGATATCCAGAAGATTTTCTTGAGCCGCTTGGGTCACATTCGATTTGCGAGCACATGGCGCCCCTCATAGATGCCAGAATGGTCCCTATTGTGGCCTCTAATCTAACGACGGGGACGGCCGCGACGTTGGAGAGTTTGTCTGAGCTTGCAGGAATGATCGTAAGTCCGGAAATCGACAAGGTGTTGACTTTTTTATTTGCCCGATGGTTTGGGCAGTTCCAGGCAGGTCAGTTGGGAGAAAATCTTGATTCAAATCACCATTTCTGGCGAGCCTTTCGGAATCTAACCAGTCACCCACGATTTGAGAAAATAGACGATTGGCCCGGTAAGTTGGCGCTTGTCTTGTATTCACGCGAGTTGGCTTGGTTTAGGAAGCAAGACGTAGCACGTGTTCTTGAACGAGACCCACGCTCGTACATTCATTTGGAGAATGTTCTGTTCAAGTCCCAAGATTGGGAACATTTTGCCCAAGAAGAAATAGACTTACTGGATGAATCCTGTAATCGTCTTTTCAAGAGAGTCGGTAGTTGACTTGAGATTGGCCGACCAGCGCGATTATCTGCTGAGTACACGCGAGAGTGGAACGGTGGACCGTGGACCTTGACCGGTTGGCAGACTTAGGCGGGAGCATCCACGGGCGATGCCTCCGGACGCATCAACGCCTCGATGCGATCGACGATCCGCTGCGGGGGATCGCGAAGCTGCGCGCTCGTTTAGTCTGCGGCGTATCCTTGGGTGACGTCTTTGGGCCGGGCGTGGTTGACCAGTCGCTTGGCGAGCGAAGGGGGCAGCATTAGCTCACTCTCGGCAACGGTGAAGAAGCTGTTGCGCATGCCGTGGAACCAGAACTTGGCCTCGCCAATGCGTGCGTAGATGAGATGCGGGTACTGGAGATGGCAGGTCGCGCTGGTCGGGCCGGGAACACTCGCTTGCGAATGCCTTCGAGCAGATCCTCGGCGGCGGCGTGCGGCGTTCGAGAATGGACGCGAGCTGACTGGTGATGGGAAGCGCCAGAGGCACGCCGGTCTTGGTTTCCTCGATCCGGAAGGTGAGCGCGTCCATGTCGACGCGCTCCCAGCGGAGCGTCAGTACCTTGTCCCGGCGCATGCCGGTGTAGAGCCCGAAGCGGAAGGCTTCGCGCGGCGCTGGGTTGGTCCCGGTGCCGACCGGCGGGAGGAAGGCCTAGCTTGGTCTGGAGTTTGATCCAATCCGCTTTCGATACGATGACAGGCGCCCCGCGTGTTTCACCTGACAAATCGAAGAATCGAGGAATCCCGCCGGGTTGCGTGTGCCGTCGCCGCATCGCACCGCGTTTCTGACGAAATAGGGGCATAGAGGTAGCGGCGGCGAGACGTGCGGCCACAGGATGGACCAGTTGACGCTGCGATGCCGGAGTCCTATGCGCCGAAGGGCCATGGACAGGCCGACGGAAGGTGACGGTGAGCGAACGAATCGCGCGGCTGCGCATCGAGCTTCAGGAACTCGAACCGAAGATCTGGCGGCGGATCGATGTGCCGCTGTCAATGACACTGGAGGGCCTGCACGAGGCAATCCAGACGACCGTGGGCTGGACCTTTTCGCACCTGTGGGAGTTCAAGATCGACGGCCGGAGCTACGGTGATCCGTCGTTTCGCGAACTCGACGACGAGCCGGTGATCTACAAGGCGAAGGGGCTGCGGCTGGGTACCGTGATCGGGCGCGGTGCCGAGCAGTTCGTCTATATCTACGATTACGGCGACAACTGGCGCCACGACGTGATCGTCGAGGAGGTTCGCGACGGCGATCCGAATATCGAGTATCCGGCCTTTGTGGACGGGGCCCGACGCGGTCCGCCGGAGGATGTCGGCGGGCCGGACGGCTTCATGGACTTTCTGGAAGCGATTCTCGACCCGGCGCACGAGGAGCACCGGGCGATGCTCGACTGGTACGGTGGGCCGTTCGATCCGATCGGGTTCGACGAGGCTCGGGCGCGTCCCGGGATGGAGAACATGGCGCGGCGGCGGCACGGCCCGCGTGCCAGCCGCAGGCGCGAATCGCGGCGTGCGAAGCGCTGAGCCCGAGGCATTGCGCATTGGGCCGAAAAGACGGCGTGTCCATTCTGGATGACCGGAGGCGGTGGAATGCCGAGGGTGCTCGAAATTCCGCCGCTATGGTCACGTGGGGTCAGTCGTGCTCAGCAGTTGAATTTCACCTGCTTACGGCACGAAGACCGAGTAGGGGCCGGCGGTTTACGCATTGCCATAACGCGCTGATTAAAAAAGACTTTTCCCGCATCGGCAAGAGTTGCCGGAATCATGACGAATCAACATAAAACGTAGATTGTCTAGCAGGACGGGACCAGTCTCGGAGGCGGGTGCGGATTTGAATTTGGCGCCCACCGTGATCGTGCCGTCGGGCCCGAGGCCGAGCGGCAAGACCTCACGGAGGGTCAGTCGGAGTATGGAGTTTGAATGCAAGAATTTTCGGCACCATGACAGGTGTCCGCGCATTTCGCCGGGCAAATCGAAGAAGTAAGGAATTCCGCCGGGTTGGCCGACCCTCGCAGCCCCGAAACGGTGTTTCTGACGAAATAAAGGGCATATGTGCAGCGGCGACGGGACGTGCCGTCGAGGGATGTCGGTGGGCCGGACGACTTCAAGGATTTTCTGGAAGCGATCCTCGATCCGGCGCACGAGGAGCACCGGGCGATGTCCGGGTGGTTTAGGCCGCACTGGGCGCAGCTATCGTCCCGTCCATCCCGTGAAGCTGCTCCAGCCCGAAACTCTCCTGCGGGATGCGCTGTCCGGTGGCCCATAGATCGGTTAGCCCCCTTGCAATGTTGTCGGGGAACATGTCGCCCAATCGAGCCTCCAAGCCATTTCTCGGGGGCTTGTCCAACGGGCGCCGATGGCCGTTGGCGAGCAACCATAGGTACAGGCCGCAGTGGGGTTTCACCAACGCTTGTCCGTCTTTTCGACGACGCTCGTTCACCCCGAGCAGGATGTCCGATCCCGCAGGGTCGAGATCTCCCACATAGAGGATATGTGCAGCGCCGGTCCGGGCCATCAAATCGTCGAGATTGCCGGCCCCCTGCCGAAATGCATTGCCACCACCGTACGCGACGGCGACATACAGCGCTTCGTCTCGGTTCCACCGACGGAAGCTTTCGTAGGAGTGGTAGTTTTCCAGCACGAGGATCGGGCGTCCTGCCGCGGCTCCGCCTGGCGTCTCCCAGGGAAGCGGCGGCGCGACCGGGTAGCAGCGGAGATCGTCGAGGGAAACGCGTCCCTCGAACAGCGAGGTTTTGCCCTTTCGGAGTTCGTCGAGCTGCTTCTCGTCGCCGAAGATCTGTAGTGACCGTTCTCGCGTCGGCACCGGGAGAAGCGCCCGGTCTCGCGCGGAGACCAGGAACGCATTGATAGCCTGCAGGTGGCGCCGCCGCGCGGGATGGCGCTCTTCGGCGGCGAATCCAAGCATCGGGAGCCAGGCCTGAGCCGCGCGGGCCTTGTGAGAACCTCGCACACTGCGAAGGCTCGCGGTTCGAGGCAGTGCGGGTATTGCGGAAGTGTCCCAGTTTCGTTTTGGAAGAACTGCCAACCCCTCGCGCTCCAACGCCAGCAGCGCGTCGAGGAGAAGTCGGCGTGGTTCGGGTGCCCTGAGTGCTTCGGGATGGGCACGCAGGTATGCGTCTCGTAGCTCGGTCAGCCCAATCCTCCGTTTGCCGAGCGAGCGCAACTCGTCTGCAAACGTCGGCATCCTAGGTGACGCTCGCCGCGGAGCGCTCGGTCTCGTCGGAGGTCGGTCTGTCGATGTGGGTGCGCATCGCCTCGACTTCCACATGGATCCGGCGCGTGGAGCGTGACTGCTGGTTGCGCCGCAGCCGCACGATGTTCTCAAACTCCGCGAGTGCGCTCGGATCCTGAACGCCGGTGGTATAGAAGAGTTGGATTCCCATCGCATCGGCCAGACCGATCTGGGTCTTCAGGAGCAGCGCCTTGTTTGCCTTGCCCAGTGGGTTGTCCATGATGAGGACGCCGGTCTCGCCCCCGCTTCCGTGCGTCGCTTCCGCGCGCAGCCTCGCAATTACGAGGTAGATCATCATCGCGGCGGTGAGAAGCTCACCTCCGGAGACGGTCACGCGATCAATCGGCATGTGCTCGGTGTCGCCCTCGCCCTTGGGCTTGAGGAGCCGAATTCCGAGCGTGCTTCTGCCAAGTGCTGCCGTCATGCGCTCAATCAGTTCGGCGGCGATGTCCTGACCCGTCTGCGGAATGCGGTCGGCTTCCGCCAGATCGGTGACGTAGCTGCGAAGAATTTCGGTACGCTGGGTCGGCACGATGCGCGACAGATCTGCGCTCATTCGGAATACAGGCTGACCACCGAAACGCGGAACATGCGCCGGTATGTGGCCGTCGCGAAGCATTCGCCGCACGATGTACAAGGCTGTGCTCAACAGGCGCTCCAACTCCGCGATGCAGGCCTGGAGATCGTCGTCAAGGCGCGACAGGTCGTGTTCGATGCTTTTCAGTCGTTCGTCGATGAGCGTCGCCGTTCTGGGCGCGTGAGCCGCCGCTGCCAGGGGGTCGTTCGCACCAAGGTGCGCAGCAACCTCGCGCTCTCCTTCGAGACCGCGAAAGGCGTCGGAGTTCGTGAACCTACGGATGTCCTCGTAGCTCTTGTAGACCCGACTTTGCGCTTCGCTCAACGTTGCGCTCGCCTGACTGTGCTCGGAGATGGTGCGGCTGACAAGCGCGGCAACCTCGTCCTCGCTGGGGAGCTCGACGCGCTCGGGTCGGAAGATCTCGCCGCGCAGGATGCCGGCGAGCATATCGGACCAGCCCGCGAGCGCACGTTCCGTGCGTCGGTTCCGCGCGGCCTCGTCGTGCGCTCGCCGTGCGGACTGAGTTTCGCGTGCCGCGACGGCTTTCTGTTCCAGAATCGCTCGTTCCGCCCGCGGGACGAGCGCGGCCAACTGCTCCGGTTCGAGCGCCCGAAGGTCCGCGAGCGGCTCGGGGCGGATTTCTTCGGTGCGTCGCTCCCTCTCCGATTGGTACACATCCGCGGCGACTTCGCACTCAGCCCGGGCGGTGGATGCGTTCGTCCGTGCCGTCTCGAGCGCCACGTCCGCGGCCGCCGCGGCCTCCCGGACGCCATCGCGCGCGGCTTCGGCCTCGACGTCGGCGCGAGCGAGTTCATGGAATTCGCGGTTGAAGCGGTCTTCCTTGCGCGCTATTGCCCGGCGGATTTCTCCTTGCTGTCCGCGTAGAAGGTCGACGCCCTTCTCCTCCAAGCTCCTGAGCGTCTCCAAGTCCTGCGTGTAATCACGGCGCAAGGCATCTAGGTCTCCGGCGATCCGTCCCTCTGGCGCCTTGTAGACGATTTCGCCGGCTTCGCGCTCCATGTCCGCAGCGCGTTGCGCTTCGGCGACCGCCTCGTTCTCGCGCTCGCGGGCCTCATCGGCCAATGCATCGCGCTCGGCCTCGTTGTCGCTGGCCCGGGCCTCGGCAGATCGAGCGGCTTGCTCGTGGCGAAGGCGTACTCTGTGCCATTCCTCCATCCGCGATTCCCATTGCGCGTGGTGTTCCCGGGCACGGCGCGCGCACTCCGAGAACGCGTGAGCCTGCTCGTCGTGTTCGCGCGAGCGAGCGCGGAAGTCTCGGGCCGCGGCCTCGTCAACTTCGATTCGATCCGTGAGTACCGCCATCTCGCTCCCAATACCCTCGGTGCGCGACACCTTCTCCTCCATCCCCCGACTCAGCGCATCGAGCTTGCCGCCGCCAAAGCGAGTCCGCCAGCTGCCGAGGTCCTGAAGTGTGGAATCGAGATGATCGATTCGTCTCTGCTCCTCCCCGATTGACCTTTCGATGCGAGCCAGATCCCCGTCGAGCCGTTCTTGCAGATCACGGGCGGCTTGGCGGTCGTAGGCGGCAGGTTCGTCGACACGCAACACAAAGCGATCGCCGTGCGTTTCCCCCGGCGTGTCATCGGCCACCGCCACGACCACCGGCCGGCTCAACGCTGGAGGCGGCTGCAGTGCGCGCTGCGCCACCTCTAGGGCGCTCCGATTAGGGACGGCAACTCCGCAGAAGCGGGCCGGGTCGCGTTCGGCGAATCGGCGTATGTCGTCGGGCTTTCGGACAATGTCGCACAGGTAGATGGCATACGGCTGGGCGTCGGGCACCCCCGAGGCGTTCAGTCGATCGGCAACGGCGCGCACATCGTCGTCGATCGATGCGAGACCGGTCGCTTCCAAGGAGGCGCGATCGGCTTCGAGCATGTCCTGTCGCCGTTCCCGCTCGCGGATCTTGGCTACCGACTTGATCCGGGCATCCGCGAGCACCCGTGCGACTGCGTCCGCGTCCGGGTCGATCTGGTGTTCGCCGGTCAAACCGAGAATGGTTGAATCAAAGGCAAGCTCCTTGCGTTTTTCTTCACCCTCTCGGACAGTTTCCCGCAAGGTCCGGATGTCGCTGTCGAGGCCGGCCCGCTCCGCCTTGAGATCGCTCCGCAGGTCACGGCATTCCCTGGATTGCGCGTCCTTCGCCTCGGCCTGCGTACGCAATTCGTGTGCTTGCTCCCCCGCTGTCTGCGCCGCCTTCTCATGGCGGCGTGACGCCGCCTCAGCGCTTTCGCCCACAACGAGGATCTGCGCCTCCTCCAGCGTTGTACGAAATTCATGCGCGTGGCCGAGCTCGACATCGATTGCGGCCATCCGCCGACGCTCGGTCTGGGCGATCTCCTGGTTGGCCGATCGTTTCTTCTCGGCCTCTTGCGCCCCCGCGCTTGCCCGGCGAGCTCTGGCTTCTAGTGAGTGCTGTCGCTCGCGAAGCGCGGCAGAACGGTCGTCGAGCGTGGCTGCGAGGTTCGCGCCGAGCGCGCCGAGTGCGTCGCGCCTCGGCTTGAGGTCCGCGTGCTCCGCATCGATCGCCTCTTGAAGCGATTCGCTCCGTGCATGGTCGTCGAGGATCTCGCGCAGCAATACCGCGCCCAGAAGAAGCTGCTTGCGCATCGAGCTCTGGTGAAGCGCCTCGTCGCTCGCTGCGGAATGGGTCTCCGAGGCCTCGTGCCGGCGGAACGCCAGCTCGACGCTTGCCGAGGCGAGCTCGACCTGTGCGGCCCTGCAGGCGGCCTCCGCTTCTTTAGCGGCGTTCTCGTGTGCGCCGGCTGCTTCGCTGTGCACCTCCGCTTGGCGCGACGCCTGAAGCCGGTGCTCGTCCAAGGCCGCCTTGAGGCCGGCAGCGTGACAGCCCCGGCGCAAGACCTCCTCCTGCGCCGCTTTCGCCTCCCCGGCGACCACGACGAACGGGGCGAACTGTTCCTCGAGCCGGTGCATCGCATCGCGCCGCCGCTGCAGTCGCGGCAGATCCGAGAGCCTTACCACATGCTCGGCCAGCACTCCGCGCACCGCGCCGGCCTCCGCTGCCGGTACCGTCATCGCGAGGAACTTTTGAACGAACTCGGACTCGCTGCGGAAGTTCAGGAAATCCTCGATGCCTCCTTCGTCGCGGTTGAACTCGACTTGAGCCGCGAGCAGCTCGGTGTCAATCTTCTCCTCTGCTAGCTTGCGCTTCCAATCGGACTGCCTCACGAAATCCTGAAAGTTGCCGGGGTGGCTTGTGCGCAGTGTGTGCAGCCAGCGCTGTACATCCTGATGCCCTCTCAGCCGTTCGTGCTCTTTGAACCCTGTGAGGCCAGGTGCCGGAATGTCGTCGAACGCAAGGCCTGGGGTGCTTCGAAACGTGAAGAATCGCCGATCGAATTCCCGCTGCCGCCCTTCGCCTCGGGGCACGACTACCTGTCCGGTGATCAAACGCTCCGAGTCCAGAAGGTTCGTCTGTCCTCCCGAAAGGTCCCACTCGACGAGAATGAAGCCCGGCACCTCGCCGAAGTAGTCACCAAACTTCTGGTTGGAGCGTATGAGCGTCTTCAGGAACCGCCTCTCGTTCGTGTCGAAGCAGCTCAGAACGAGCGCCAGAAACGACGTCTTTCCGCCCGTGTTTTCCAGACTAAACACCGTGTGCCTCGGCTTCCCGGTCCGCGGATCGGCAAGCTCGACCGTGGTCCCCGGAAAGTACGCCTCGTGCCAGCCGCAGTCGGACAGATGCACCCGCGTGATGTAGCGCATTCATCGCCCTCCGTGGTCGAGGAACCCGGGCAGCACGGCGACACAGCGCTCGAACAGCTCGTTGGCTGCGAGCTCGCGCACCTGCAGCCGGTAGCGCGGCGTGGGCATGTAGGTCTCGCCTTCGGCGGTATCGAACGTCTGCACCATCCCGTGTTCGTGCAGCTGATTGAGAACGAGCTTGACCATGCCGGCGAGGGAACTCAGGGCCGCGCGCTGGCTGCCGTCGGGCTTGGTATCGGGCATTCGCGCGAGTTCACGCCAAGCCTCGACCAATCCGGCCTCCTCAAGGTCTGTATCGTCGCTCGCCTCCTCCTCCAGCCGCTGGCAGTGTTCGCGAAGCACCGTCGCAACCCGCAGCGGCGACGCGGAGACCTCCGCGTGATCGTCCTGCGTTCCGGTCAGCACCGCCGCCGTCGGGAAGAACGTTGCCGCGATGGCGATCTGGATGAGAGCGAGAGCTCCTCGCGGCATGTCGCCGAGGCCGGGCCGCAGGTCCGTGAGGGTGGCGGCGAATACGCTGTCCGGGCCGAGCGGGGCGAGCACGATCGCGTGGTCGAGCACGTCGACCACCCGAAGATCGAGCATCGGAGCCAGATCTTCCACGAGCACTCGAAACTCCGGATCGGCGCGCCAGTGCGCAAGCAATTGACCGTAATCGTGATCCCCGCGCAGTGCCGAAGAACGCGGCGACAGGCCCTTTCTGAGAAGAAGAACGGCCTTTTGGGCTGCACTCAGGCGCCTCAATTCGACCATCGTCGGGGATCCCTTGCAAGCACGAGGTTGTCGCCAGCCGCGCGCTCGTGCGCGATTGCCCCGTCGATTGACGCGTTGACGCCCAGGGGATCGTCCGCCGGGCTCCATGACCGCAGCATCAGGAACAGCACGCAGCGCAGTGTGGACTCCTCCAGTCCCTCCTCTTCGGCCGCGCTAATCGCTGACACCATGTCGAGCCTCTCGCGCGCAGCGATTTTCCGGGTCAGCCACTCCTGTGCGGCCCGGATCTCACCCGCTTCGAATTCGGGCGGCACCCGCTCGATGGAGACGAGATCACGCGGGTCCTCCGCGCCGTCAGAATCGCGGCGCATCCGGGGCTGCGTGATACCATCGAATAGCAGCGCAAGGTCATACAGGCGCGGCGGTGTGGGGGCGGCGAAGACGACAGAGACCTCGTCGCTCATTCCGGCAACATCCCTCATCGATGCGTAGAGCAGCGGAATCAGGATACGGTCCTCGAGATCGGGGACGTCCTGCATCCCGCGCACCCGAAAGGCATTGACCTGCAGTTCGCGGAACTCTTCCGATGCTGTCATGACACGTTCGAACAAAGCCGCGTGGCGCTGGTGGCATTCGTCGATGGTGTTCTTGAGTTCGACCAGATGGCCCCGCGTGTCCCCGCTCGCTTGCCCGATATGCTCGCGAATCGATTCTATGATGACCGCCTCGTGTTTGCGTCGTTCCTTCAGGTGCGTGCGGGCTTCGTCTAGCTCGGGAAGCACCTGCTCGCTCCAGGCGGTGCGATCGGCGGCGCGCCGGGCCTGAAACAATCGATCCTCGATGAACTGCTGATAGTGGATGGAACGCATGCGAGCGCGCTGTGCGAGGGTCCGAGCATCCTTGAAGCGGCCGCGCTCGACCGCTTTGCGGATCATGATCGCTTCGGCTTCCTGCGCGAACTCCGGTGAGACGTCCAGCATGGCGAGGGTCAGAATCTGAGCTCCCCGGGCCAGCTTGAACCGAACCGAGCCATCGGCCGCAACGAAGAGAGCAAGCAGCCGGAAATCGTGAATCGAGAAGGTCCCGCGCTCGGCCTCATAGTACTCGGCGCGAAACGCCTTGTGCCCCTCGCGCGCGTTGGCGAGATGGTCGAGCACGACCTGACCGACTTTGTGACTCTGTTTATCCGTGAGCGTCGCCTTCATGCGCATCGCCTCGGCAGCGACATGAGCCACGATCTCCTCCGGCGCGGCGCCCGACTCGATTGCCGAGCGCTCCATGACGAAATCGATCGCGCTAAGCGCGAGGTAGCGCACGTCAAGACGGTCAACGACCGCGGGATCGTCCCTGAAAATCACGCGCCGTTCGAGGTAGAGCCGGGCAATCGGCTCGGCAAGCAGCAGATTGCGCTGTTGGAGGGTCAATGCCTCGCGAGAGGTGGGCTCCGAGGAAGTCATTGGCGTGGCTGTCATCCCCGAGGCACCGGGCCCATCTTGCCGAACGCATTTTTGCCGATGTTCCAATGTCGCTCGTTAGGCCCGGACCGATTATGTGCGTTCCGACTAACCGACCGGTGTTCACCGCTGTGTGTCAGCATGCTCATTGGACGCCTGTAGCGCTCCGAGTAGTCGCTTCCGCGAATTCCAGGTGGGTTGTACACCTGTGTCGAACAACAGGCGATGCTGGGCCGCAGGCGGCCCCTCAATTAGTGCTTCAACCCGCCACCACCTTTCCCGCCTGGTAGAGCCATCCGGGCATCGGGCGTTCCAGCTCCCACAATATCTTCATGGGTCGTTCCGATTCATGACTGCGGTAACGGGCACGGCCGAGGCAGTGATACGGAAGGGTTTCACCCCGGCCATCCCTTTTGCGCTCACGCACAAACAGGATGACATTTGTGCCCCGGGTCGGTTGTACGACATAGCGGCGCCCGGTGGGGGTATCGGGCGAGGCGGTGTTCTGCGACTCCCACTGAAACAGGGTCGGCGAGATCGGGTAGTCGGCGTAGCGTGTCGAGGGAGAGTAGTCCCTGTCCGATTTCTCCAGCGTGACGAACAGGAGATCCGTCCGCGTCGCCTCGTTCCACAGGACTCCGCCCTGCGGAAAGAGCAGCGCGCCGCGCTTGTCAGTGCGCTTGTGGGCGGCCACGATCTCTCCGAGGGTATAAGTCGCGTGACTTGCCAGGGGAACCTCGCCGGCAGGATCCAGCGGTCGCGAGACCG
>MKWU01003494.1_pt1 | contig 20528 bp, 18 predicted proteins | sample 809101 | NCBI WGS metagenome assembly MKWU01 (sample SAMN05860141, study PRJNA318959) | sponge metagenome | host: Aplysina aerophoba | place: Slovenia: Piran, Adriatic Sea, Gulf of Piran | collected 2013-05-07
CCAGCGCTTCGCCGACGCGCTCGCAGATCTCGTGTGCACCAACGACGGCGCCGGCGCGCCGGCCGGTGTGGAGTTGATCGTGCTCGCCGACTACGACTTGGTCCACGACGAGATCGCCAACACCTGCTTGACCGACGGCACCCGCCTCACCGAAGCCGAGACCCTGGCGGTGGCGTGTGACGCCAAGATCCTGCCGGGCATCTTCAACAAACACACCGCCAACGTCGTGTTGGGCCGCTCGCAGCGCAAAGTCCCCAAGTGGCTGCGCAAACAACTCATCGCCCGCGACGGCGGCTGCATCGGCTGCGGCGCCCACCACAAGATCTGCGAAGTTCACCACATCAAGCACTGGAAACACGGCGGCGAAACCACTCTCGAGAACACCTGCCTGTTGTGCTGGCGCTGCCACCACGTACGTGTCCACCAGAACCGCGAAGAAATCACCCGCCACCCCAACGGGCGACTCACCCTCGCACCACCCGCCAACCCACCTCCCGGACCCGCCGGTCCGCCAGATGGCGACCAGAGAGACCGGCGCGAGCCGCGAGACAGCGGCGAACACCACCGCTCGACCAGCGGCCAGCGACGAGGACCACCCCGCATCCCCGAGACGAACCCAGCCGGCCCCACAGCGCTGCCGTTCCCAGTTTCAAGAACGGTCACTGCACCCCACGTCGAACACTGAAGGCCATGCCGGCCCGAAGTCGAGGGTCGATCCGGCGGCGGGGGAGAACTCGACCGTGGGTCGGAGTCCGGTGGCGGGATGAGTCCGGCAGTGACCTAGCCGGCGTGGGCGGCTTCGGCTCGCTGGCGGAGGTCGGTGACCGCGGCGGCCAGGCCCTTGTCGTTGGGCTGAGCCGGTTGTGATCTAGCTGTGTCGGGCGGCTTCGGCTCGCTGGCGGAGGTCGGTGACCGCGGCGGCCAAGCCTTCGGGATGGCCGAAGACGGCGCTGCCGGCCACGAAGACGTTCGCCCCTGCGGCGGCCGCTCCGGCCACGGTCCCCGGGCCGATGCCGCCGTCCACCTCCAGGTCGATCTCCCGCCCGGATTCGTCGATCATCCGGCGAACCTCGGCGATCTTGGGCTCCATGGTTGCGATGTACTTCTGGCCGCCGAAGCCGGGGTTCACCGTCATCACCAGCACCATGTCCGTGAGGTCCAGCACCTGGGCCACGGCCGCACTCGGGGTCGACGGGTTGAGCGCCACACCGGTTGCAGTGCCCAGCCCCCGGATCTGCTCGAGCGTGCGGTGCAGGTGGATGCACGCCTCGGCGTGCACGATCAGCAACTCGCATCCCGCCTCCACGTAACGCCCCGCCAGCGCCTCCGGGGCCTGCACCATGAGGTGCACCTCGAACGGCAGGGACGTGTGCGGGCGGGAGGCGGCGATGACGTCGGGGCCGAAGGTGATGTTCGGGACGAAGGCGCCGTCCATGACGTCCCACTGGATGCGGTCGGCCCCGGCGGCCTCCAGCGCCGCGCAGTCCGCTCCGAGCCGGCTGAAGTCGGCGCTGAGGGTGGAGGGCACGATGTGGATCGGCGGATTCGTGGTCATGGCGAGCCGGGGAGGGGACAGGGCGCCGTCAGGTTACTTCCCGTTGGATCGCAGCCCGGGGCGCTGGGGGACGAGGGGCCACAGGCAGCAGCCCGGCGCGGCGCCGGGGAGCAGCGGGACGAAGGCCGCGGGCTACTTGCCGGTCGATCGCACACCGGGGAGCAGCGGGACGAAGGCCACAGGCAGCAGCCCGGCGCGGCGCCGGGGCGCGATGCCCGAATCCCCGACGGTGGGCGACCTTTCGCCTGACACCCTGGGGTCTGACGTCCCGGCGCCCGACGCCGGTTTCTCGTACAGCGCCAATTGCTGGTCCCTCCCGGTGGCCCCGACAGGTGCCACCAGCCGGCCCCCCTCCGCCAACTGTCCGAACAGTGCCGCAGGAACGCTGCGCGCCGCTGCGGAGAGGAAGATGGCGTCGTACGGGGCGCCCGGCAGGTGGCCCTGCGCCCCATCGGCCCACAGCACCGTCACGTTGTCGTAGCCGAGATCGCTCAGCCGCGCCCGGGCATCGGAGGCCAGGGATTCGATCCGTTCCACGGCGACCACCTCGGCGGCCAGGCGGCTCGCCACGGCCGCCGCATACCCCGAGCCGGCGCCGACCTCCAGCGCCCGGTCGGTGGGCGCCAGCCGCAGCGCCTCCAGCGTCACGGCCACCACGTACGGCTGCGAGACGGTCTGGCCGAACCGCAGCGGCAGCGCCCGGTCGGCGTAGGCGCTGCGCCGCTGGCCGGGAGGGACGAACGACTCCCGGGGCACCGAACCCATCGCCTCGAGCACCCGCTTGTCGCGCACCCCGCGCCGGGCGAGGTCGTGGCGCACCATCTCCGCCCGGTGGGCGTCGAACGGCGGTTGTGGTCGGGTCTTCATGGTGCTGGTCCCCCCGGTGAGTCGAACGACAGAGCGCCGGTCGGCGGCTCCGCGGCCGAGCACCTCGACCCGACGGTACCACCGGCCCCGCAGCGGCGACCCCGACGGGGGAATCAGCGACAACCGGCGACGAGCCTCGCCCGAACCAAATCCGGGGGACCGAACCCAGCGCAACCTGCCCCGGCTGTGGCCCAGGATCGTTGGGGTTGGTGTTCGGGGTCCCGTGCCGAGCCGTGCCCCGGCGTCTCGGCAGGCGCCGGGCGGCGTCCCGCCGAAGCCTGCCCCCTACTGTGGGGCGATGCCCCGGCTGTTCGTGGCCGTCTGGCCGCCCGGCGACGTGATCGACGCCCTGGCCTCGCTGCCGCGGCCAACCATCCCGGGAGTGCGGTGGACCCCGCCCGAGCGCCTGCACGTGACCCTGCGGTTCTTCGGCGCCGCGGACGAGGGGACCGTCGTCGACAGACTCGCCGGTGAGCGATTCCCGCCGGCCGGCGTGCACATGGGTCCGGGCGTGGAGCTACTGGGTCGAGGGGTTCTCGTCGTCGCGGCTCGCGGCCTGGAGGATCTCGCTGCCCGGGTGGCGGCGGCGACCGCCCACATCGGCCAACCCCCGCCGGACCGCCCGTTCCACGGCCATGTGACCGTCGCCCGCTACAAGGGCAAGCCGCCCGAGGGCTACGCGCCGCAATTCCAAGCCGACTTCGACGCCACCGAGATCGCCCTCGTACGCAGCCACCCGCCCGGCAACTACACGAACGTGGCGACATTCGCCCTGCCCTGAGCCGACCGCCGAGGGAGACCATCCCGAACGCGACCAGGCGGTCTCCTAGCATTGGCGATCGTGGCTGATTCATTGCAGGGATCAGGAGACGCTCTGCTCGATTGCTATGAGCCCGCCCGGGGATTCGACGAGGCATTCGAATCCGACGGCTCGGCCCGCGGCGTCTACCGCAGGATCGTCGAACGCTTCGGCGAGTTGGACGCCGGCGAGGCGCAGCGACTCGAACGGCTCGTCGCCGATGAGTTCCGCCGCCAGGGCATCACCTTCACCGTGTACAGCGAGGAGGAGGGCACCGAGCGGATCTGGCCCATGGACCTCTTCCCCCGGCTCATCTCGGCGACCGAATGGGACGAGTTGGAGCGGGGCCTCACCCAGCGGGTCACCGCCCTCAACTGTTTCCTCGCGGACCTGTACTCCGGCGACGGTGCCGCGATCGCCGACGGGATCGTTCCCAGGTGGCTGGTGGTGTCCTCCCGCGGCTTCGAGCGCAACGCCATGGGAATCGAGGTGCCGCACGGCGCGCACTGCAACATCGCCGGCATCGACGTCGTGCGCGACGCCGGTGGCCGCTACCGCGTGCTGGAGGACAACCTGCGCAACCCCAGCGGGATCTCCTATGTGATCGAGAACCGGGCGGCCATGGCCAAGGCGTGCAGCTGGCTGTTCTACGACCACGCCACCCAGCCGGTGGAGCAGTACGGGCGGATGCTGCGCTCCACGCTGGAGTCGATGGCCCCCGGCGGCAAGGACTCGCCCCACGTGGTGGTGCTGACCCCCGGCATCTTCAACGCGGCCTACTTCGAGCACGCCTTCCTGGCTCGCTCGATGGGTGTCGAGTTAGTGGAGGGCCGCGACCTCGTGGTCGACGGCGGCACGGTGTTCGCCCGGACCATCGAGGGGCTCATCGCCGTGGACGTCATCTACCGGCGCATCGACGACGACTTCCTGGACCCTGTTGCCTTCCGGCCGGACTCCACTTTGGGCGTCCCCGGGCTGCTCGGCGCGCTCCGGGCGGGGACCGTGACGGTCTGCAACGCGATCGGCAACGGTGCCGCCGACGACAAGGCGGTCTACCCGTACGTACCCGATCTGATCAGGTACTACCTCGGCGACGAGCCGATCATCGACAACGTCTCCACCTACATGATGTGGGATCCCGACCAGCGAGCCGAGGCGCTGGGGCGGCTCGATGAGTTGGTGGTCAAGCCGGTGGGGGAGTCGGGCGGTTACGGCGTGCTGATCGGGCCCCACGCGAGCGACGAGGAGTTGGAGACCGCCCGCGCCGCCATCGAGGCCGATCCCCGGAACTGGATCACCCAGGAGGTCGTGCAACTCTCGAGCCTGCCGTCGTTCACCGGGGAGCGCCTCGAGCCCCGCCACGTGGACCTGCGGCCCTTCGTGTTGACCGGCGAGCGGACCGAGGTGTTCCCCGGCGGCCTCACCCGCGTGGCGATGCGGCGCGGGTCGCTCATCGTGAACTCCTCGGCGGGTGGCGGCTCGAAGGACACCTGGGTGCTGACACCGGAGTACTCGTAGTGGCCGGCCGGCGGTCGCAGCGGTGATCCTGGCCCGTCACGCCGACGCCCTCTTCTGGGTGGGCCGCTACCTGGAGCGGACCGAGGCGACGGTCCGCTGCCTGGACTACGCCGCCAACTCCATCATCCACCTGCGCCCCGACGAGGCCCGCATCGAGATCGAGCAGCTCGTCAAGACGCTCGGCCTCGAGTCGGTGGCGGCGCCTCTCGGCAGCCTCGGCGGGCGCCGGCAGCTGTTCGCCTTCCTCCTTTCCGACACCGCCAACCCCGGCTCGGTGCTCTCGGCGGTCAGCGCCGTCCGCGAGAGGCTGCGCTCGACGCGGGAGCGGATACCGATCGAGCTCTGGGAGGAGGCCAACGGCCTTTACCTGCGGTTCCGGGAGTTCGGCGACACCGAAATCCCGCCGGAGCAACTGCACGAGGTCCTTCTCATGGTCCGTCGGGCCTGCCTGGCCATCAGCGGCGTGCTGAACGAGGGCATGCGGCGCGACGAGGGCTACGAGTTCATCCTCATCGGACGGATGATCGAACGGTCGGTCTTCACCGTCGGACTCCTCGTCGCCGGCTACACCGACCCCCGGGACGTCATGGACGCCACCCGGATGCTGCGGCTGACCAGCTCGCTGCAGGCCTACCATCGCCGGCACGGGCACGCGCCCGATGCCGAGGGCGTGGTGCGCTACCTGCTGGCGGGGACCGACCTGCCGCGCTCTGTCCTGTCGTGCCTGCTGCGGGCCGAGGAGAGCCTGCGGGGCGTCGGTTCGGTCGCCGATGCGCTCGACGGGCCGCGCCGCCGTGCGGGTCTGCTGCGCGCCCGCCTCGAACTCGGCGAGATCACCGAGGCGATGTCGCAGGAGCCGCTGCCGGCACTGTCGGAACTCCACTGGGACCTGGCCGAGGTGGCGAGCGAGATCGCGGCGGGGGTTGTGCCGCCGCTCGGCTTCCCGACGGCCAGCTCCCAGTACCTGCGCCCCGGCGGGGCCCCTCCGGACGCGGACCCATTGCCGGCGGACCCCTCCGCCGAGCCGGGCCGCAGCCTGTCGCCGGGGATCGACCGGTGAAGCTGGATCGGTGAGGGTCGACCCGTGAGGCTGGATATCCGCTACCGGATGCACTTCCGGTACTCCAAGCCGGTCCGGGAGTCGCAGAACGAGATGCGGGTCCGCCCCCGGGATGACGAGACGCAGCGTGTCCTGTGGTCCCGGCTGACGACGGTGCCGCCGACGCAGGTGTTCAGCGCGTTCGACTACTGGGGCACCGCGGTCGACCACGTCGGCATCAGGACCCCGCACCCGTCACTCGAATTGGTTGCCGAGACGTCCGTCGAGACCTCGGCCCGCCCGGTGCCGGCGCCCGACGCCCCGGTCGAGGGCTTGTCGGACCCCGGCTTCCGCGCCGCCCATTTCGAGTTCCTCGAGCAGTCCGAGCACGTCGGTTGGCACCCCGGCGACGGCGTCGCCCACCTGGCCGCAGCGGCAGCTGAGGGCGCCCGGTCGGTGCAGGAGCTTCTGGCGGCGGTGGTGGCGGCGGTCCGGGGAGCGCTCCGCTACGAGTCCGACACGACCGACATCGGCGTGTCGCTCGGGGAGTTGCTCGCCGGCGGGGTCGGGGTCTGCCAGGACTTCGCGCACCTGGCAATCGGGATGCTGCGCAGCGTCGGCGTGCCCGCCCGCTACGTGTCGGGTTACCTCTTCGCCGCCGATGAGACCGCGGCGGGAACCGAGACCGCGGACGTGGTGAGCGTGCAGACCCACGCCTGGATCGAGGCGGCGGTACCCGGTGCGGGCTGGTGGGCGCTGGATCCCACCAACGGCGGCGAGGTGGGGGAGCGGCACGTCGTCATCGGCTGGGGACGCGACTACAGCGACGTGCCACCCGTGCGCGGGGCGTTCATGGGCAGCGCCTCAGCGGAGGTCGAGGCCGAGGTGGTGATCGGCAGGGGGCGGGCCGGCGAGCCCCCATCAACCCCCCGCCCCCCCAAACCACCCCCCCCCCGCCCCCCACAGCCCCCCCCGCGCCCTGGTGAGCGACCCCCCCCCGCCCCCCCCCAGCCACCAACACCAGCAACAGCAGCAGTGACCGCCCCGCCCGCCGGCAGCCGGCGAGCGAACCGAGATTGATCTGCTATGCCGCAGACAGGTCGCCGGGACCGGCGTGTTCGGCGAAGCTTTCGACCTCGATGTCCTCGGCTCGCTCCCGGGCTTGCCAGAGATCATGTGCCATCTGCATGCCGAGCCAGGTCTCCGGTGTAGAGCCGAAGGCCCGAGAGAGGCGTATTGCCATCTCGATCGACACGCCCGAGCTCTCGTTCACCAGGTCCGACAGCGTCTGGCGTGTCACGCCCAGACCTTGCGCCGCTCTGGTCACCGTCAGGCCGAGCGGCTCCAGACACTCTGATCTGACTATCCCCCCGGGGTGGGGCGGGTTATGGATGGCCATCTTCGGTCTCCTAGTGGCGTTAGGCGTAGGGGTTGGCGAAGGGGCTCTGTTCCTGGAAGGGGCGGGGCTGGCCGACGAATTGGATCAGCTCGATGGAGACGCCGTCGGGGTCCCGCAGGTAGCAGGCCAGGTTGCCCTTGTACTTGCCCCAGGCGCAGCGGACCGGCTCGGGCGAGCGAAACTCGGCCCGGCCCTGCAACCGTTCGTAGTCCCGGTGGATGTCGGTGGTCTCCAGGCAGAGGTGGGTGTTGCCGGCGTTGTAGGACTCCATGTCCACGATGCCCGGCCCCGGGTTGTGGTACTCCAGCATCTCCAGCACGGTGCCGCCCGGCAGTTCCCAGAATGCGCAGGTCATGTCGCAGTTCTCGTACCCGACGATGTGTCCCACGTAGTCGTCGATGTCGGCGGCCAGCCAGCTTGCCTGCCAGAACGGCTCCGCCTCGAGGAAGTAGCTCCACCACGGGACAGAGACCTCGAGACTCTTGACCGTGATCCCGACGTGATCCACCGATCTGAACGCTGGCATGGCCATCCTCCCCCTTGTCTGTTCGGTTGGCGACCCAGACCGTAGATCAGTCGCCGTGCATGCTGCTCAGGCGGAGGCGGTCGGCCTTGCCGCTGAAGGTTCGGGGGAAGGTGGGGAGGATGTGGACTCCGGCGGGGATGAGGGATTCGGGCACCCGCGCCCGGATGTGCTCCGCGATCTCGGTCTCGGACGCGATGCCGGAGGCGTTGAGTTCCACGAAGCAGCGGACCTGCTCGCCGGCGTCCAGCACCACCGAGGCATGGCGCACGGCGGGGTGGTCGTAGGCGGCGTCCTCCACCTCACGGAGGAAGCCGCCCCGGCGCCGGGCGGCGTCGGCTTCCTGGACCCGACCCATGACCTTGATGTGCCCCGCCGCCGAGGCGACGCCGACGTCTCCGGTGTGCAGCACACCGCCGGCGGTGGTCTTGGCGTAGGCGTCGGGCTTGTTGCGGTATTCACCGAAGAATCCCTCGGCCACCACCACCTCGCCCACGCCGCCGGTTGGCAGTTCCCGGTTGTCGGCGTCGGCCACGTAGGCGAGCCGGTCCGGGAGCGGACGACCGGCGAAGCCCTCGGGGGCGGACTCGTCGCCGGGGGTTCCCAGCACCATGAAGCCGCCGAGTTCGCTCTGGCCGTAGCTCTCGGCGAGGGGGATGTCGAGGTAGTCGCGGTAGTCCCGCTTGATGCGTGGCGCCAGCGGTGAGCCACCCGACAGCGCCAGGCGCAGCCCGTGGCTGGGTTTGGTGTCCTTGGCCAGGCCCACGACGTCGGCGAGGGTGAGCGGGTAGGCCACCAGCACGGTCCCCCCGTAGGCGGAGATGTCCTCCCACACCTCGCTTGGCGAGTGCCCGGCCGCCAGCACCACATGGGCGCCGGCATGCAACGCCGGCATGGCGCTGGCCACGAGTTGGAAGCTGCTCGCCACCGGTGTGGTCGCCACCAGCACGTCGTCCATCCCGTAGCCGAGACGCTCGGCGATGCAGGAGGCCCCCAGCGTGACGGGACCGCTCGTGAGCACGACCCCCTTCGGGTCGCCCGTCGTGCCGGAGGTGTAGGAGAGGAACAGCGGGGACGACTCGCCGTGATCCGCCGGCGCGGTCGCCGTGCCCCCGCCACCGGCGACGTCCTGCAGCGGCGTGGCTTCGATGCCCAGGAGTTCGGCGAGGCGCGGGCGGTTCTCGTCATCGGAGACGACGACGGCCGGGTCCATGTCGCCGACGAAATAACCCAGCCGGTCATCGGGTGTGCGGGCGTCGATGAGGGCCGGCAGGGCACCCAGCCGCCACACGGCGAAGATGGCGAGCCACGCCTCGATGCTGTCGGGGCTGCAGATACCGACGGTGCTTCCCTTCGCGGCGCCCAGGCCGGCCAGGTTCGCTGCAACGACCGGCACCTGCTCGCCGACCTCGGCGTAGCTGACGGTCCGCCCCTCGCGGCTGAGCGCGGGTCGGTCCGCGTGACGCTCGCAGGCTCGTTGGAGGACTGTGACGATGTCCATGTCTGTTCGTCTCCCTCTGTCTCGATGTGTGTTCTGTCTCGATGCGTGGGTTACGTCTCGATGCGTGTGCTGGTGATGTTCGCCTTGGCGAGGTAGCCGTCGATGACCTCCATCGCCTGGCGGCGAAGCTCCTCGGTGTCGAGGCGGGTGAAGGCGCCGTCCTCTATGACGACGTCGCCGTCCACGATGACGTGGCGCACGTCGGACCCGCCGGCGCGGTGCACCAGGCTCCAGGCCGGGTCCAGGACCGGGCCGAAACCCAGGCCGTCCGCCCCGACGCAGACCAGGTCGGCGAGCGCCCCGACGGAGACCTCGCCGAGTTCACCACCCAACCCGACCGCCTTGGCACCGTTGGCCGTCGCCATGCGCAGCGCGAGCCGAGGGGGGATCGCGCCGGGGTTCTCGTTGCGGATCGACTGCAGCAGGACTTCCTGGCGCATCTCGGAGAAGATGTCGACCATCTGATCGACGCCCAGGCCGACGTTCACGCCGGCATCCAGCAGGTCGAGCACCCGGGTGAATCCCTTGGCCAGCTTCATGTGATTGCTCGGGCAGTGCACCACGTGGGTGCCCGAGCGGGCGAGCAGTCCGATCTCGGCGTCGGAGAGCAGGACGCAGTGCACGAGGGTCACGTCGGGGCCGCAGAACCCCAGCCGGTCGAGGAGTTCGATGGGCCGGCAACCCGCTTCGGCCTCGACGCTTGCGACCTCGGCGGCCGTCTCGGCCACGTGCGTGTAGAGCCGGAGGCCGTAGGTGGAGGCGAACTCCCGGGCGGCGAGGTAGTCCTCGGGCGCGGCCTGGCGGAACGACACGGGTGCGAGCATGATCCGCTCGGCCGCCACGCCGTCGGCGAGAAGCGCACGAACCCGCCCGAGTCCCTCGGTGATCGGCTCGCAGATCGGGTCATAGCCCCGGGTCATGAGGCCCCGGGCCAGGTGCCAGCGGATGCCGGTGGTCTCGTACCCGGCGATCGTGGCCTCGTCCAGGCCGGGGAGGTGGAACGGGTAGACGTGGTCGACGACGGTCGTCACGCCGGCGGCCAGGAGCCGGGCGGTGCTGTAGGCCGCCATCGTCTCGTACTCCACCGGACCTGCGGACTCGTTCAGTTGCCAATAGAACCGCAGCATCTCGTCCAGCTTCAGGCCCTCGCCCGCGCCGAGCCCGGGCGTCATGTCCCGCAGGTGGTCGTGCAGGTTGACGAGGCCGGGAATGACGATGGTGCCCGACGCGTCCACCCGGCGTCGCGCCCGCCGGGGTGGGCCGCCGACGGCGACGATCCGGCCGCCGTCGACGTAGATGTCGCCGCCGGTGACCTCGTCGGTCTCGTTGCAGGTGACGCAGAGGCCGCCCTCTATGACGAGGTCGACGTCACCCGCGGGTGGCACGGATCACCACCAGCCCTGCTCGGCCGCGGCACGGAGCCCCTCGACGCCGAGGCCCTCGAGGTCCCACCCGGCCAGCGTCTTGCCCCCGGCGGCGTAGTCGCATTGCGAGGCCACCGAACCCACCACGATGAGGCTGTCGATCATGGGCGTGGCCACGCCCAACTCCCGGCCCAGCGATGAGGCCAGGACCAGCGAGTACGGGATGTCCTCGGAGACGAACCGGTGGTCGAGCGCATCGGGGCTGCAGCGGAACTGCAGCGTGGGCAGCAGGCTGGAGTGCAGGGTCTCGTGCAGGTCGGCGCCCTTGGCCGGCGCCAGGCCCTGGCCCACCAGGTAGTCCTCGTACGGCGTCTCGTTGGCGATGCCGAGAGCTCGGCGCATCGCCAGGTACTCATTGTCGAGTGCCTCGATGATGTTGACGACGCCGCGAGTCCCGCCGGTTCCCCAGAGGCTGAAGGTGCCCTCGGGCTGCTGGATCGGCCCCAGGTTGCAGAGCATTGCGGGGACGTGGTCGATGGCGTTGAAGTTCAGCAGCAGCGTCTCCCAGACGCTCTCCGCCTCGGTGACCCAGGGCCAGATTCCCGCGGCGACCGACGCCACCGCGTCGATGCGGCTGCTCGGCAGGGCGGAGACGAGCGTGCCGCCGCTCTTGCGTATCGCCCCCACCTTGCCCGGCGCGGAGACGAGGGCGCCGTAGTAGGGGAGGGTGTTCGTGTCGGCGAAGGTCACCTCCGGCCGCCTGCCGATCTGCCGGAGGGCCGCGGTGGCCGCGAAGCCGCCGCCGGGCTCGCCGACCCACAGCACTGTCTGGCCCTGCTGCCACACCGTTGCGAGGAGTTCGGCCAGCGGTTCGTGCCCGAACGCCGGCACGCAGATGATCACCAGTTCGGCGCCGGCGACCGCGGCGACGACATCGGTGGAGGTGGCCTTCAGGGGAGCGAGTTGCGACTCCGCCGTCGTGTCGGTCAGCGAGGTCCGGAAGGTCAACTCGATGCCGCCGGCGGCCTCGGCGGCTTCGAGGCCGGCACTGAACCGGGGTTGGTCGGCCAGGGTGACGGGCCGGCCGGTGAGGCCGAGTTCGGCGGCGATGGTCAGGCCGCCGCCTCCTGTTCCTATGACGGCGATCTCGCTGGGTGCGGTCATTGGGGTGCTCCTCCGATGATGGGGCTGAGGGTCGCGAGCAATTCCGTGGTCGCTGAGTGGTCGCTCTGGTCGAGTTTCAGGATCGCCAGATCCACGCCGAGTGCGCGGAGTTCGCCGAGACGCTGCGCGACCGTCTCGAGTGTGCCGCCGATGGCGAAGGCCCGGACCATGTCGTCGGTCACGTATCCCGCTTCGCGGACGCCGGGGTCGTTCAGCGCCGATCGCAGCGTGGCGACGGTGCCGGGGTCGAATCCGTAGACGGGGATCAGCTCGTTGGCGTAGCTGCCTCCCGCCATGAGCGTGCAGCGTGGGCGGAGCCGCTCGATTGCGGCCGCCTCGTCCCCCTGAACCTCGACGTCCAGCATGACGGCTATCCGGCACTCCCGGGGGTCGCGCCCCGACCTCTCGGCGCCGCGGGCCACACGGGCCCGGGCGTAGTCCAGGAAGTCGCGATGCACGCCGTGGATGATGACGCCGTCGGCGATCTCGCCGGCGAGTTCCAGCATCCGGGGACCGCGCGCCGAGAGGTAGATCGGCGGGGGCTCGACCCGCCAGCCGAGTTCGGAGCCGTCGGCGGAGAAGTACTCACCCCGGAAACGTGCCGGGCCCGCGTTGAGTTGCCGGATGATCGCAACCGCCTCCCGGAGCATCGTGAGCGGGCTCTTGGGGCGCATCCCGAACTGGGAGGGGAACTCGTGGCCGCCCGGGCCGATCCCGATGACGGCGCGCCCGCCGGAGCACTCCGCGACCGTGGCGGCCGCACTGGCGATGAGGGCAGGGTGGCGCAGCTGGATCGCGGCGACGCCCGTGGCCAACCGGATCGACGTGGTCCGCGCCGCGATGAGAGCCTGCGCCACGTACACGTCGCGCAGGAAGTAGTGGTCGGGGAGCCACACGTCGGAGAACCCAGCGTCCTCCGCGGCGACGGCAAGCTCGGTGAGCTCGGCGAGGGGCTGGTCCAGCCAGATTGCCAGGCCGTACTTCATCGGTTCGTGTTCGGGGATGTGCGTTGGTCCATCGGCGTTCCAGCGAGTACTGCCGGGCCGACACGATAGTGAGGCGTCCGGCGCCTGGTGCCGTGCGGGGCGCGCTGGTGGCTCCGCCAACTCAGAGGCGCGCCATCACAGCGCGGGCCGCCTCCCGTCCTTTGGCCCGGACTTCCGCCTCGTCCACGGTCGTACTGGCGCCGCCGGCGACGACGACCTGCCCACCCACGATGACCGTGGTCACGTCCCCGCCGGTCGCGAACCAGCCGGCACCGGCCAGCGGGTCGTTGCTGGGCTCGTGGTGTAGGGCCGAGGTGTTCACGACGATGAGATCGGCCGGCTCGCCGACTGCGATCGTGCCGCTGCCGTCGCCCAGCGCCGCGGCGCCACCGCCGCTGATCAGCTTGATCATCTCGCCGACGCTGATGGCGGCTGCGTCGGTGGCGGCCACGCGTTGCAGCAGGGCGCCGACCCGGGCGACGGTGAACATGTCCTGGCCGGCGACCGCACAGCCGTCCGTACCGGCCGCCAGCGGAACCCCCCGGGCGCGCAGCTCAAGCAGTCGCATGATGCCCGAACCCAGGTAGGCGTTCGAGAGGGGGTTGTGGACGAGGTGCGGGCGGCGCTCGCCGGCGAGGTCGATCTCCGCGTCGTCCAACCACACGGCATGGGCCAGGACGGCGTCGGAGTCCAGGACGCCTAGGTCCTCGAGCAGCGCCAGCGTGCGTCGCCCATCCCGGAGGCGGTGCGTGACGTCTGCGGCGAAGGCGTCCTCGGCGGCGTGGGTGTGCCAGCGCACGCCGTGGCGCCTCGCCAGATCGGCCCCGGCGGCGAGGATCTCGTCGGAGCAGTAGGCCGTGTTGGCCGGCCCGGGCCACACCGCCACCGGACCGGCGGGTTTCGCCAGCATGGCCTGCTCGGTGAGTTCGAGTTCTTCGGCGTTGGTGTAGGCGAAGTTGGCGGCCGGGAGCCCGAACGCCTCGGCGGCGTCGGTGCGTTCCCCGACCATCATCCGTGCCACCGCGCCCGCCAACCCCACGCGCTCCATGGCGCCGGCGACCGCCACGGCGTCCTCGGGCTCCCGGCGGCCCCCGTAGTGGTGGTTGATGGCGGCGACGGTGCCCGACCGCAGCGCGTGCAGGGCGCCGAGTTCGCTCAGTGCAACCATCTCGTGGCGCCGGAGTTCCAGTGCCAGCGGGATCATGTGCGTGCTCAGCCACTCCGCCAGCCCGAGACCGTCCCCAAGGCCGCGGGCGGCTACCTGGAAGAGGTGGGTGTGTGCGTCGATGAGACCGGGCAGGACGATGCTGCCGGCGGCGTCGATCAACCGCTGGGGGCTGGTTGTGGGGCGGCCGCTGACTGGTCCGACGGCGATAATTCGGCCCCCGAAGATGTCCACGAACCCCGTCTCGATGGGCTCGGAGCCCGCCTCGAGCGTGAGGATCGTGGCGCCCTCGATGCGCAAGTCGGGCGCGGGGAAATCGTCGGCTCGGGCTGCGTGCGCGATGCCTGCCGTCTCGCCCGGACCGTTCACGAGGAGGCAGCGTATTGACCGCGGGTTGTGGTACGCCAGCAGAGTGGCGGAAGTGTCGGCGAAGCCGCCGTGGTTCCTAGTCCGGCGGCGCGGGGTACCAGTAGTCCGGTGCCACGGGCTTGGCATCCGGCGGGCGGTGGACGATCTCGAAGGTGGTCTTGAGAGGTCCCTCCGTCTCGACGTACGCGTAGCGGATCCCGTCGATACATCCCTCCATCACCGGCGGGCAGCCGCGCTCGGTGAACAGCGCCAGCGCCTCGTCGTAGCCGAGCCCCTCGTGTTCGACGATCACGTGGTGGAGTCCCTCGCCGCGTTCGTCGAGGAACTCCTGGTAGATGGACGGACCGTCCACCGGCTCGATGATCTCCCACATCGTGGCGCCCGTGCGGGCGACGGCCAGCTTCATGCTGTAGGGGACGGGCTCGCCGCGGATGCGCATGTCCGTGAGTCGGGGCGGCGCACAGTTGATCACCCGCCAGGGCCCGATGCCCAGCCGGTTCGCGTACTCCTCAATCGTCGCGTCGAGGTCGCGGACAACGAGCGCAACCTGCTGGACTTCCGATACGAACCCGTTGGGCAACATGTTCGGTCCTTCCGATGACCGTGCCGCCGCAGGCTACGTCAACCCCGCGTCGCCGGACATTGCGGATGACCAGATCCATCGTGCACCTCTTCACGGTCGTTCGGCCGTCATTGTCGCATGTGCCGAGCCTCTCCGACCGCGGGGCGGGTCGAGGAACGGACGCGACGAAGCGTGAGTTAGACAAGCTTCTAAGTCTGTATTAGTCTCTAACTAGATCGGATTTGATTGCCGCTTGGGGGAACAGGGGCTCACAGATGCCGGACAATCGGGAACAGGCACGCTGCCATCTTGTACCTCACTTCACGCGGGGCAACGCGTGGAAGGCGGGCGATCTGGTCGTGGTCGAGCGTGGCGAGGGTTGCTACGTCTGGGACACCGACGGCATCGAGTATCTCGACGGCCTGGCGGGCTTGTTCTGCACCAACATCGGCCACGGCCGCAGCGACCTGGCCGCCGCCGCAGCGAAGCAGATGGACAAGCTGGGCTTCTACCCCAACTGGGGTTTCGCCCACCCGTCGGCTATCGAGGCGTCGTCGATGATCGCAGCCGTGGCGCCGGGCGACCTCGACCGGGTGTTCTTCGTGAGTTCCGGGTCCGAGGCAGTGGAGTCGGCCCTCAAGTTCGCTCGCTGCTACCACCTGGCCAACGGCGACGAGCAACGCCACAAGGTGATCGCCCGGCGTTGGGCATACCACGGCACCACGCTCGGCGCCCTCGCGCTGACGGGGATTCCCAATCTGCGGGACCCGTACCTGCCGATGCTCGCCGGAAATGTGCGGCACGTACCCAACACGCTGGGTTGCGACCTCGAGCCGGGGCAGACCGCCCGGGAGCTGCCCTGCGTGAGCGCGGTCGAGGAGGCGATCACCGCCGAGGGGCCCGAGACCGTGGCCATGGTGATCGCCGAGCCGGTCCAGAACGGCCGCGGCGCGCTCGTGCCGCCGGAGGGCTACTGGCAGGAACTGCGCCGCATCTGCGACCGCTACGGCGTGCTGCTCTGCGCGGATGAGGTGATCAACTCCTTCGGTCGCCTCGGCCACTGGTTCGGCAGCGAACGCTTCGGCGCCCTGCCAGACATGATCACGTTCGCCAAGGGTGTCACCAGCGCCTACCAGCCCCTCGGCGGGCTGGTCGTGCGCGGCCCGCTGGTGGAGCGGGTGTGGGACTCGCCCGCGGGCATGTTCCTGCACGGGTCCACGTTCGGCGGCCACCCGGTGGCCACCGCAGTGGCGGTGGCGAACATGGCGGCCTTGCGTGACGAGGATGTCTTCGCAGGCGTGCTGCGCAACGAGGATCGACTCGGCGACGGCCTACGGGCGCTGATGAGCGCCCACCCGTGCGTGAAGGATGTTCGAGGGATCGGCTACTTCTACGCGCTGGAACTGATGCGCGACCGCGACTCGGGCGCCGAACTCAGCGAGGCCGAGATCACCGAACTGCTGCCGGGAGGCGTGCTGGACCGGCTGGTGCGCGAGGCGCGGGTGCTGGTGCGCCCCGACGGCCGGGGTGCGGTGATGCTCTCGGTGGCGCCGCCGCTGGTGGCCGACAGCGCCGTGATCGACGACCTGGTGAGCCGGGTCGATCAAGTGCTCGACCGTTTGGGCGGTCGGCTCAGACGCGGCTGAACCTCCCGGGGGCAAGGCTTGACCGGCGATCGGCCAGCGGCGGATCGCATCCCGGTCACCGAGTCGTGGCGGCGGCAGGCCCGTGCCTCGTGTGTGCGGGTGGTGCTTGCCGACGCTGGCGACAAGCGGGCTGCCGATGCCGCCCAACGCCTGGAGTCCGAAGGACTGGCGACCCCGATCCTTGTCGGTGATCCGGCAGCCTTCTGCTCGCCGGCGGTGCGGGCGGAGGCCGAGGCCTCACCGTGGAGCGACCGCATCGACCTTGGTGACCCGCTTCACGTGGCCGCGCTCATGGTGGCCGCCGGCGAGACCGACGCCTGCGTGGGCGGGGCGACCCGGCCGACCGCCGATGTGGTGCGGGCTGCACTGTTTTGCATCGGACTGGCTCCCGGTGTCGAGACCATCAGCAGCTGCTTCCTGCTGGAGTTGCCCGACGGAACGCCCATCACCTTCGGCGACTGCGGCGTGGTGCCCGAGCCCGACGCCTCCCAACTCGCCTCGATCGCCATAGCGAGTGCCGCCACGCACGAGGCGCTCGTGGGCGAGAGGGCCAGGGTGGCGATGCTGTCGTACTCCACCAAGGGCAGTGCCGCGGGACCCCGGGTGGAGCGGGTCCGTGCCGCCACCGAGATCGTGCGGCGCCGGGCAAAGTCGCTGGCCGTCGACGGCGAGTTGCAGTTCGACGCCGCTTGGGCCCCCGAGGTGGCTCGGATGAAGGCCCCGGCCTCGGAGGTTGCGGGCGCGGCGAACGTATTTGTCTTCCCTGATCTGGATTCGGGCAATATCGCCTACAAGATCACCGAACGCCTCGGTGGTGCCCGAGCGTACGGGCCGTTGCTGCAGGGCGCCGCGGGCGTCATGCACGACATGTCGCGGGGCTGCGACTCGGACGACATCGTGGCGGTGGCCTTGATCGCGGCGTGCCAGGCCGTGCACCGTGGCTCACTGGCATCTAACCATACCGCTATACCTGCTAGCGTCCCGGTGATGGACCCCTCGGGATCCGGGGCAGAGGCGAGAGGTGGATCGCGATGACACCAGCGGATGACAGGCGCTCATCAGAGAGGCGAACGCTCGGCCGCGAGCAGGTGATCTCCACAGCAGCCCAGATCGCCGACGCCGAGGGTCTCGACAAGCTGACCCTCACGCGGGTCGCCGGCGTGCTCGGCGTGCGCCAACCCGCCCTCTATCGGCACGTCGGCGGTTTCGACGACCTGCTCCGCAGCCTCAGCCTCCGGGGCCGGGAGGTCCTGGCGCAGCGGCTGACCGACTCCGCTGTCGGGCTCTCCGGAGACGATTCGGTGGCCGCGGTGGGTCACGCTTGGCGCCAGACGGTCCGTGACCATCCGGGCCTCTATGCCGCCACTGATCGCTACCCCTGCGCCGGCGACCCCGAACTCGAAGCCGCGGTGGAGAGGGTGCTCGCCGTACTGGGTCAGGCCCTGCGGGGCTACGACCTCAGTGACGTGCACCGTGTCCACGCGGCCCGCACCCTGCGCAGTGCATTCCATGGCTTCAGCCACCTCGAATCGGGGGACGGCCATCCACTGCCCCATGATCCCGAGGACACATTCGGGCATCTCGTGGAACTGCTGTGCGCCGGGATCCACCGGCTCTCCCGCCGATCGGCCGTGGCCGCCGGAGACGTCCTGTGACCCGGCTCGGGTTCCTGCTCGACAGCGAGAGCTGCATCGGCTGTCACGCCTGCACGGTGGCCTGCAAGAGCGAGCACGACATTCCCCTCGGCGTGAACCGCACCTGGGTGAAGTACATCGAGACCGGCTCGTTCCCCGATGTCGACCGGCATTTCTCGGTGATGCGGTGCAACCATTGCGACGACGCGCCCTGCATCAGCATCTGTCCCACCAACGCCCTGTTCCGGGCTTCCAACGGCGTTGTGGACTTCGATGACGACAACTGCATCGGCTGCAAGGGGTGCATGAACGCCTGCCCCTACGACGCCATCTACATCAACCCGGCCACCGACACCGCCAACAAGTGCAACTTCTGCAACCACCGCATCGAGCAGGGTCTCGAACCGAGCTGCGTGGTGGTGTGCCCGACCCACGCCATCAAGGTGGCCGACCTCGACAACCCCGACGACGAGACCACCCGCCTCATCGCCCGCAGCGAAACCGCGGTGCGGGCGCCGGAGCAGGGAACCCTTCCCAAGGTGCACTACCGGGGCGCCGATCCGGCCTCGCTCGACCCACTGCGCACCGCAATCGCGCCTGACGGGATGATCTGGGCCGACACCACCGCCCAGCACCCCACCGCGGACCCCGGCGGCTCCGGCGTGATGGCACGCACCACCTACACCACGGCGCATGAGATGACCTGGAAGGCGAAAGTGTCCAGCTACCTGGTCACCAAGGCCGTAGCGGCGGGCATGATGGCCGTGGCTGCGCTGCTGGTGCTGCTCGGCCACGGCGGCGCCCAGGCAGCGGTGGGTGTCGTGCCGCCGCTGGTGGCCGGCGTGTTCCTGGCGATCACGGGCGTGCTGCTGGTGTGGGACCTGCGCCGCCCGGACCGGTTCTGGTACCTCATCACGCGGGCCAATCCCCGATCCTGGCTGGTGAAGGGAGCAGTCGTCCTCGGGGCTTTCGCCGCGGTGTGCGCGGCATGGTTCATCGCCGGTGTGGTGGGTTCGGGTGGAGCCCTGGTTGTGCTCGCCGCGCCCGGCGCGCTGCTGGCTGCGGCCACGGCGGGCTACACCGCCTTCCTGTTCGGCCAGTGCGAGGGCCGCGACCTCTGGCAGACCCACCTGTTGCTGCCGACGCTGCTCGCGCAGGCGGCAACCGCCGGCGGCGCCGGCTATGCCACCCTGGCGCTTGTTGCCGATGTGCCCGAGCAGCGTGCCATCGGGTGGGTGCTGCTGGCGGGACTGCTCGCCACTGCGGTGCTCGTGGCGGCGGAGATCCTGTCGGCCCGAACGGCCCACGTGCGTGCCGCGGTGGCAACGATGACCCGGGGCCCCTACGCCCGGCGCTTCTGGGGCGGCGGCGTGGTGCTGGGCCTGGCGGTGCCGGTTGTGTTCGTCAGCGTCGGCCTCGCAACCGGGTCGGGCAACTGGCCGGCCGCGGTGGCCGGGATCAGCGCGGTGGCCGGCATGTGGTTCTACGAGGACAGCTTCGTGCGGGCGGGCCAGTCCGTCCCACTGTCGTAGGAGAGGACTGACTCGTGCCGGCAACAACTTCTCCCGTCATCCCGGCGGAGGCCGGGATCCATCGTCCGGAGGAACGGCCGGTGCTGCCGGTCGAGCATCCGGCCGGTTCCCTGATGGCGCGAACACCATGACCGAACTGCACAGCTACCCACCGCACGAGACCTGGCACGACGTCACCTCGCTCGACGCCAAGGCCTGGCCTCGCCGCGAGGAGAACCACCACACCCTCGTGCCCACGACCTGCTTCAACTGCGAGGCCGCCTGCGGGCTGGTGTGCCACGTCAACCACGCCACCGGGCGCATCGACCGCGTCGAGGGCAACCCGCTGCACCCGGCCAGCCGGGGCCGCAACTGCGCCAAGGGCCCGGCCACGCTCAACCAGATCGACGATCACGAGCGCATCCTGTACCCGCTGAGGCGAGTGGGGGAGCGGGGCGCCGGGCAATGGGAGCGGGTGAGCTGGGAGGAGGCACTGACTGACATCGGTGGCCGCATCCGCGCCGCCATCGCCGAAGGCCGCCAAAACGAGGTCATGTACCACGTGGGCCGCCCCGGCGAGGACGGCTACGCCGAGAGGGTGCTGCAGTGCTGGGGGGTGGACGGCCACAACAGCCACACCAACATCTGCAGCTCCAACGCCCGCATCGGCTACCAGAGCTGGATGGGCCACGACCGTCCCTCGTCGGACTTCGCCAATGCCGAGGTGATTTTCCTCATCTCGTCGCACCTGGAGTCGGGCCACTACTTCAACCCCCATGCCCAGCGGATCATCGAAGCCCAGGGGAAGGGCGCGACGATCATCTGCGTCGACCCCCGGCTCTCCAACACCGGCGCCAAGGCCGACCACTGGCTGCCCGCATGGCCCGGCACCGAGCCTTTCCTGCTGCTGGCCATAGCCCGGCTGC